>SWBW01002467.1_pt1 | contig 38786 bp, 24 predicted proteins | sample 4693041 | NCBI WGS metagenome assembly SWBW01 (sample SAMN10267271, study PRJNA491770) | bioreactor metagenome | isolation source: DHS bioreactor inoculated with marine methane seep sediment | place: Japan: Omine Ridge, Nankai Trough | collected 2006-05-06 | reverse complement strand
AAAACGGCTGGGAGCCGACGTTTCCTACCGGGTACCCAACCGCCTGACCGAGGGCTACGACCTCTCCCCGGCAGTGGTGGATGACGCTAAGGCCGCTGGCGTTGACCTGATCATCACCAACGACTGCGGAGTTACCGCCAACGCGGCAGCCGGGAGAGCAAGCAAGCTGGGGCTTGACCTGCTGATAACCGACCACCATCTGCCGGAAAAAGAAATCCCCCACGCTCTGGCAATCATCAACTGTCAGCTTCCCGGCTCCGGCTATCGCTTCCACGGCTTGGTAGGGGTAGGAACGGTCTATAAGCTCATCAGCGCGCTGGCAAAGACCCTGCCTGACACGCCGGATCCCCAGGAGTACCTTGACCTGGTCGCCCTGGGAACTGTTGCCGACGTGGCACCGCTGAGTGATGAAAACCGTCAGTTTGTGATCCGTGGTCTGGAACGCATGAACACCAAGCCCCGCCTGGGGCTGTCCGCGTTGATTAACACCGCCTATCTCGGTGGAAAGCGCATCTATGCCCGCCAGCTTAGTTACGTTCTGGCTCCTCGCCTGAACGCCGCTGGTCGGGTTGATACAGCGGAAATCGCTGTGGAGCTACTCCTTTGCGAAGACCCTGACAAGGCGCATTCCCTGGCAAAAACGATTGAGGGGCTTAATCGCCATCGGCGCAGGATTGAGTCGGAAACAACCCGCGAAGCCATGAGCATGGCAGAAGACGACCTGGCTCTCGACGACTGCCCGATCATCGTCGTGGGTAAAGATGAATGGCACCCCGGCGTGGTGGGCATTGTAGCCTCTCGACTGTCTAATCGATTCTCTCGTCCGGCAATCGTCTTTGGCAAGAATGGTCGAGGCTCCGCCCGGGGTTACGGAGATTTTAACGTCATTGGCCTCCTCGACCAGGCCGCCGAGCTGATAAATGAATACGGTGGTCATCGCCATGCCGCCGGAGTGAGAATCAGCTTTGATAAGCTCGCTCCACTACGCCAGCGGTTAAACCACGCGGCTCGTTCTTTTAAGACCAGAGAGCAACCGACCCTTGATGTTGACGTTGTCATCCCTTATGATGAGATTGATGATCAACTGATGGTCGAATTGGGGCGGATGGAGCCTTACGGCGCGGGTAATCCCGAACCAATCTTTGCTGGTCTGGGAGTAACCATTGCCGATACTCCCCTGGTCGTGGGAAAGAATCACCTCAAGCTCTTCCTCAAGCAAAACGGCGTTGTGCTGGAAGCTCTCGCCTTCAACCGCGCCGACCTGGCTACTGACCTTCACAAAGGGCAGCGGCTTAACGTTGCCTACAATCTGGAGATGAACACCTACGGTGGTCGTCGGACAATCCAGCAGCGGATTATTGATATTGTGCCGGAAGAAACACCGCTTCAGTCTGAGTGCGCCCGCATTACGCTGGTTGACAAGCGTGGTGAGCCTGGCATGGAACAACTGCTCCACTGCATCGAGTCCGAGCCAACCATCGTTTACTGCCCCCAGAAGGAGCGGGAGGAGCTACAGCGTTATCTGGCTCAGGACGGCTTCCTGCCCACGGCTAACCCTGAACAGCTGGTCGAGGGTCATTACCTCTTCTGGGGGAGCCTCTCCGGCGGCAAGAACTACCCCGGTGGCGCGGTTAACCTCTGCCTGATGGCTCCACTAGTAAACTCCGCCGAGATTCTGGCAATCAGCGGACTCGCCAAACATTTTGATAAACTGAACCTGTTTCTCCTCTACGAGAAAAATAAGAACGGACGGAAAAGTCAGGTCGAGCTGGAGCGGGAACAACTAGCTGACCTCTACAAAGAGCTACCGACGGATAAACCCTTTGATGACAGCTTCATCGGTCAGTTAATCGGTAACGGGCTTTCAGCGTCAATGGTCAGGCTGGGTCTCTCGATATTCTGCGAGCTTAAACTCCTTGAGCATCGCAACGGCAGCTACAACCTGATTTCTGTAAAGCAGCGACGCAGCCTCCACGATAGCCCCACCTACCGCCGCCTGCGTGGTTTTGAGTCCCGCAGCCATCTGCTTTACCGACAATTCACCGAGGTGGATGCCGAAGAGCTGGCACGGATGTTGAGTAGAATGACAAAGATAAACGTCTCCGTAACCAGATGAAGCAAGACAACGACGAAGGAGAGAGATGTTAACCGACTTTGATGTTTCAAAGGCAGCCAAACTCGGCGATGGAGTCTATTGGATAGGCTTCCCCGATTACGAATCCGGCTTTATGTGTCATCCCTACGTATTGGTGGATGGCGATGAGGCTGTTCTCTTCGACCCAGGCTCAGTTCCTGATTATCCCACAGTAGTGAAAAAGCTCCTCAGTGTAGTCAACCCACTGCGCATTCGCTATATCGTTTTACATCATCAGGATCCCGACGTTGGTGCCAGCACGACTCGCTTCGAGGAGCTGACCCCGAACTGCCAGATAGTAACGACCTGGCGCGCCGGAACCCTGATTAAGCACTACGGAGTCAAAAGCCCATTCTACTTTGTTGACAGACACCAGTGGAAGCTTACCCTGAAAAGCGGGCGCGAGCTGCACTTCTACAACGCTCAGTTCCTGCATTCGCCCGGTGCCTTCTTCACCTACGACCCGACCTCTCGCTTTCTCTTTACCAGCGATGTCTTCGGAGCGTTCTCTTACGAGTGGCGACTGGTCGCCGACGAAAACTACGGCGAAGCAATGAAGGCGTTCCACGAGCCGTATATGGCAAGCAGCCATTACCTGGCAACAGCACTGAGTCGGATAGAAAATCTTCCCATCCGGGGTATTTTGCCCCAGCACGGTTCCCTGATCCTCAATGATCCAAAAAAGTACATCAAAATACTGATGAATCTTCCCGTTGGTGCCGACCTTGACGAGTAGAGGAGAAAACATGCCCTACAGAAAAATAGTAGAACAGATTCTTCTCCGTCAGGTGGGAATACTTGGACCGGAAAGAGCTACCAAGCTGGCAGCAGCCCTGGGACTTACCTTCTCAAAGGCCGAGGGACTAGCTGACGAAGATCGCCTTGACGAGGATTTTATGGCGCGCATGGCGGAGGCTATTTTGGCTGAAGGTGGTGAACTCGCGTTCTACGGTTCACAGGGATTGACCAAACGACTGGCTCGTGAGCAGAAGCTGCCCCTGCCGGAGCTATGGGGATAGCGATGAAACAAATCCTGCTGCTGTTGCTACTATTACCAATTCTGGCTTTGGGTAACACGGCCCTCGGTCTGTATCCTCCGGTTGCGGCGGAGGATAGCGTACAAACAGACTACGAGCCAGCGGGGTATTCGCCGGAGATTGACGCGCTGGTAGCGCGTCTTTCAGCAGAGCAGATTGATGCGGCTCTGGATTTATTTTTGAGCGAAGAAACCCGCTTCGCTCCCACGCAGGGTTGTTATGACACTGGTCAGGCACTGGCAGCCCGGCTCCAGCAGCTTGGTTATCAGGTAGAGGTTGATTCCTACTACACCCTCCTCGGCTTCAACTCCGTCGCTTTCAACGGTGCCAACCGCTGTGTCGTCGGGGACAGGGGGCTTATCTTCACCTCGCCAGATAGTGGCGCGAGCTGGACACGCCGCGACGACGGCTCACTCCCCCGCACCCTCAACGCCGTCGCTTACTCACCTACCGACGAAAACACCCTCTGCGCCGGCGGAAGCTGGGGAACCTGGCTCACCAGCAACAACGGCGGCGGAAGCTGGACGGAGCATGATATCGGGCTGGGAGTTGGGAATTGGATCACCGCTATCGCCCGACCTACCAATGATGACCTCTACCTTTCGGTCTATTCGTACAACGGCTCGGTGGTTCTAAAGAGTACCAACGGCGGTACAAGCTGGAGCGAGAAACACCCGCCGATGGGCGGTTGTGAGTACCTGACCGGGGTGAGTTTTCTGAATGCCAATAACGGCTGGGCATTTGGCGGAGAGTCGAACAAAGGCTTTATCGCTCGCACAACCAACGGCGGCGACTCCTGGAGTCTCTGGAACGGCAGCGTCTGGGTGGTTGGCTGCGACTTTTACGACTCACAGAACGGGCTGGCAATCGGTAACGACCACGAGACCATCCTGCGTACCACCAACGGTGGAGCAAGCTGGCAAACCGTTCACAGCTTCAACAATCCCGACTGGGAACAGGACTACCTCGGCGACATCGCCTGGCTCTCGGCAAGTGAGGCTCTGGCGGTGGGCTACGGTGGCTGCCTGCTCCACTCAACCGACGGTGGCGACAACTGGAGCTACCTGCGTGAACCCTCGACTAATCCCGACTTCGGAACACTGGGAGACCTGACCGTTGTCTCCACAGCGGAATGGCTGGTCGTCGGCGACGGGATGCTGGAATCGACCACCGACGGCGGCGGTAACTGGACGAGCCACCTCTCCAGTTTGGGTCTGCCACCGATACTCAACATCTACGCGAGTAAAGAGGGAAGCTCCGGCGAGGCGGGGCCGCTGGTAATTGCCAACTTCGACTCCACCTCCGAAGACCCCTGGAACGAAGCTCCCGGTGCCGATGCCAACGCCTCTGGAGCCGCCGCTGCTCTTGTTGCTGCTGAGTTGCTGGCTGAACTACACACGGAACGCGACCTCGGCTTCCTCTTTACGGGAGGACGCTACCTTTCTTCGTTCTCTGTGGAGGCGGCGGAGCGATTCTTGGACACCCACCCCGACTACCAGACCCGCTGTGTCTTGAACAGCTACGTCGTTGGCTACGCGGACAATGGACGCTCCGAACTGATTCTCTATGGTAACCCGGCTACGGAAGATTTTAACGAAGCTCTGGTGAGCTACGGCAGCCGCTATGTTGATGGACTCACCGTAGTTAGCGATGCCAGCGGTCTCTATCTGGGCGGAGACCACTTCCCCTTCCGCAGTCGAGGCGACCTCGCCGTTACCTGCGTGGAGTACACCAACAGTGACGAGGACCCAAACACCCGCTTAGGCTCTATCGAGGACACGCGCAGCACCCTGAACGAAAGGCAAATCCTCCACACTGCTCGATTGACTGCCGCTTTCGCAGCCTCCGAGGCCGTGCTTACCGACGACATCGCCCTTTCGCCCTACCAACCCTACGTTTTCCCCAATCCCTTCCGTCCCGCAAGTGGCAACACAACAATCACCTTTGCCGGAATGCCCGTCGGTGGCAAAATTTCCGTTTATGACCTCAGCGGCACGCTCCTCTACGAAGGGACAGCCGACGACGGACCGTACTTCGAGAACAACACCGCCACCTGGCGGCATCGGTGGAATGGAACTAACACCAGCGGCAGCCCCCTTGCCAGTGGAGTTTACCTCTACCACGCCGGAGGCTCTCAGGGCGAGACCGTCGGCAAGCTGGCAATCATTCGCTAGGTGGCCAAGCCACTCTGAGTCTCACGATTGGGGTTACTTTTCGCCTGAAAGTCTATCTCCACGCTTAGTATCAACCAAGCCGGACTGCCCGCAGGCAGGCAACGCGGTGCGTTGCATCACAAGGCTGACCTTCGGTCAGAACACCTTGGGGTTGGTCGCTTGCCTCATGTTCTCTTTCCCCAACGGGGAGAGAGCCAGGATTAAGGACCAGCACCACTAACCTGAGTTTACGCAAAAAGATCTTAACGCAAAATGGGTCGGCTCATCGCCGACCTGGTCGCTATTCACCTCAGGGTGAATCAAGCAGATATCGCACCTACCTCAACCCACGCCGATAACCATGTATGACGGACTAACACTTGAAGCTTATCTCGATTCCTGGCGCGATTTCTTAATCGGTGCCAGGCTGATAGACCTAACCGTCCTCGATGCCGTGGATCGCGAGCAGAACCGTTCTCTGGAAGAGAGCTTACGCGGTGGCGCGGTCATCGTTTTCTCGTTGGTAAAAGGACGAGAAGAGCGCGAGCTGGTCTTCCTTACCCCAACCCCGCGCTCAGGGCTGTTTCTGTGGAACGGTCCGCTGCTACGTCGCCAGAAACCACGCAGCCAACAGCACCGTAGCGAGATCGCCTTTCTGCGCCAGCAACTCGGCGGCACGCGAATCACCCAGCTTCAGCAATACGGTCGCGACCGTCTGCTCAAGCTGGTATTCGAGGGGACAGACGACCTGGGTGATAAGAAGGAACTGGTTGTCCGTATTCTGCTTACGGGACGAAGAGCTAACCTTCTTCTAGAGAATGACGGGAACGTAGTCTTCTCCTGGCGAGGTGGAGTTCGCTACGGTGAACCGTTTAAGGCACCGCCCGCCGGGGTTTCCACGGTATCTGAGTTCCTCACTCGACGGGGCGCGGGAGAGTTCGAGCCAAAGCGAAAGCGTACCCTTGCCGGGGAGCTTATCTTTCAGGTTGACGGCTTCTCTGGAACCGCCGTGGAGGAACTGTTCCGCCGGGCTGGGGTGGATACTGGCGTTGCCTTTGAGACTCTCGATGAAGCAACCCTGACCAGTCTTGGCGAAGCTGGGGATTCTCTTTTAGAGGAAGCCGGAGCGGTTCGTTGCTATCCTGACCTTCAGGTTCTCTCCGCTCTACCGCTGAATCTCTCCGTTGAGCCTCAGCCAACGACCGAGGAAGACGAGCGGCAGGTAGTTCACTATTACGAAGAAGACTGGCGCAGACGCAGGCTGGTGGAACTGCTCCGGGGAGAACAGGAACGCTTGACAAGCAAGCTGCGGAAGCTCCGCGAAGATATTGCCTCAGCAGAGAAGAAGGCGGCGGGCGCGGGTAATCTCCAGCTTGCCGGACAGCTTCTTCTCGCCCGAACAAACGTTCGCGGTGCAGCAGAAGACAGCTTTGAGCTACCCGACGGCGCAGTTGTTGAACTGAATCCCCGGTTAAGCTGGCTCGCCAACGCGCAGGAACTTTTTAAGCGTTCACGCCGCCATCGCCGCGCCCTGACCCATGTGGATCGCCTGGGCGGACTGATTGCCGCCATTGACGAGGAATACGAAGAACTACTCGATTCACTAAAGCCAGCTACCGACATCGAGCAGCTCTCCCGGCTCTACATTCGCTATCGCAAACAAGATAAACCAGCGGGACGAGGCGGCGAGAAGCTGCCCGCGAAGGTCAGCTATCACAAGCTGGAGAACGGCTTGAAAATGTATTGGGGACGGGATGGCGTGGCAAATCAGTACGTAACCTTCCGGCTGGCGCGTCCCGGAGACTGGTGGTTCCACGTCCAGCAAGGCTCCGGTGCCCATGTGATCATCAAACGACCTGACCGCGATTCCCAGCTAAATCTCGATACCATTGAGGTTGCCGCCCGCACGGCGGTACGACACTCGCAGATGCGCACCAGCTCTCATGTTCCCGTGGTTTATACGGAACGCCGCTACGTCCGGCATCGTCGTGGCGCGCCGGGAGCCGTCTTCTACGAGCGCGAAAAGGTCTTCTACGTGGACGAGCTTTAGCTTTCTCGGTGGAACTTTCAAAAGAAACATGGAGAAGCCAGATGAACATAACTGACGTTCAACACATCCTGATAACTGATGTCGGCAGCACCACGACCAAGGCTCTGCTTTTATCAAAAAATGGGGCGCGTTATAACTTCTCCGGTATCGCCAAGAGTCCGACTACCGTTGAGAAACCCTTTGAGGATGTCAAAATCGGGCTTCTCCGGGCAGTCAAAAGTATAGAAACAGAAACGAGTATAGAACTAATCAGGGACAACAAAATCTCGGTTCCCTACCTGACCACCTCCTCGGCGGGCGGGGGGCTACAGATTCTGGTATTTGGAAATTCCGCCATTGAAACTGGCAGAATAGCTCAGATGACCGCCTACGGAGCAGGGGGGGTAATTTTAAGAACCCTGACCATTGACGACCAGATAATGGACGTGGATAAAATGCGGCTCATCAGGGAACTGCATCCTGACTTGGTATTGATGGCTGGCGGAATGGACGGCGGAGCCATGTCAGGAGTGGTAAGGCTGGCAGAATTATTAACCATCGCCGATCCCGACCCCAAGTTCGGTTCTTCAGAGCGGATTCCCCTGGTCTTTTGTGGAAACAAAGATGCCCGTGATTACGTCATCAACATACTGGAAGACAAGTTCGACTTGCACATCGTGGATAACGTCAGGCCGGACTTCAACACCCTGAACCTGACTCCGGCAAGAGAGAAGATACACGACCTGTTCATGGAAAATGTAATGGAACGCGCTCCGGGCTACGACGGTCTCAAGAAGTGGGTTGCAGCCGACATCCTGCCCACTCCGGTGGGGGTTGAAAAGATTCAGAAGCTGTACTCTGAAAAACTTGGCAAGAATGTGATGATCGTTGATATGGGTGGAGCCACCACCGACATCTTCTCCAACATCGCCGGAGATTACTACAGAACCGTCGCCGCCAACATCGGGATGAGCTACTCGGTATCCAATATCCTCAAAGAGGCAGGAATTGATAGAATCATGCGCCACCTGCCAGAGGACTACAGCGAGCGAGATGTACGAGACTACATTGCCAATAAAACCCTCAACCCCACCTATGTTCCGACGAATAACACAGAGAATCTGGTGGAACATGCCACGGCAATAGAGGGTTTGAAAGTAGCCCTGCGACAGCATCAGGAGATGAACTTCAGGTTAGCTAAGTTAAGTCGGCGGGATCGCCTTAAAAAGCTCCCCAACAGCAACCAGTTCGAAGACGTGCTAATAACCCCTGCCGATAAGTTCTTTCAACTTTCCGAGATCGACCTGATTATCGGCGCTGGAGGAATCTTTGCCCATGTAGAATCTCCTGCCGAGGCATTCTGGATGCTCGTCGAAGGCTTCAGTCCTCGTGGAGTTGTAAAATTAGCGATTGACTCTTCTTTCAGCATCCCTCATATGGGTGTGTTCGCGAGTATAGACCCGGATTCCGCCCTCGAATTATTTATCAAAGAGTGCCTGGTAGAGCTGGGATACATTGTCGCACCAACGGGAAAGATTAAACCAGGCAAGAGGGTACTGACGGTCAGGGATAAAAATACAGGTCAGCATTACGAGGTTTCAGGTGGTGAGTTCGTCTATCTGGCTCGTGGCGGCGATCTGGTCATTACGTCTCACGGTAACGTTCGTATTTGCCAGAATAAGGAACGATACGAGCTAAAAACCTCTTTGCCGATACTCTTTGACTGTAGAGGTCGGGATGAACTAACCGTGAAACAGGCGGAGATGCTGGATGTACCGCTATCCAAAGCGGGGATTTCGGAACTTACCTTCGAGCCGGGAGGTTTTAAGCCCGCGATCAAATCAGCAGCCCCAGGTGAAATTGTTGAGGGAACTTTCGAGTTTGAGCGCAAACTCCCCTACGAAGGAACAATCACCGTCAAACCAGGAGACGTGGTTGAGCCGACTGACCTTGTAGGCGTGAACAGGTACGCGCCACCCAAGCTGTACATCCTGGACATCATCAGAGCCACCAGCTACACCCCTCTCACCGTGGATGAAATAAAAAGGGGCATTCTTATCGAGGTGGGTGATGAAATCAAGCCCGGACAAGAGCTGTTTAAGCTTGCCGCAAAGAGCATCCTGGGTGAGACGCGCTACTACACCTCTCCGGTCAGGGGCAGGGTAAGCAAAATCGAGCCACGGGGTGTCATCCTGGCTCGTGAGGTTCAGGATTACGACGGGAGACCCCATGTACTGGACATTGCCCGAAAATTAAAAATCAAACCTAAACACATCAAAACCTACCTAAAAGTTAAACCGGGGGATTACATCGAAGTTGATCGCGTGGTTGCCCAGCGATATGAAAAAGTTGCCACGGCATCGGTAACTTCACCCACTACGGGAACCCTGAAGAGTATTGATACGGTCAAGGGGTCAATAACCATTCAGTACGACCTTAACCCGGTGGTTCTCAAGTCCTTTGTGTCTGGAGTTGTCTCCAGAGTAGAAGACAACCACTGTGCCTGGATAAAAGGCGATAAGAAAACCCTTGCGGGCATTGTTGGATTTGGCGGCGAAGCCTGGGGCGAACTGGTAATCACAGAAAAGAGTGATAGGCTGCTTGAAACACACCGGGGAATGGTCGCGGTGAGCTACCTGCCAATAGACGAGACGTACCTGCGAAAAGCCGAACAGCACGGGCTGGCTGGTATCATCGCCCCTTCAATCCACAACTCCGACTGGGTGGCATTCTACGGTGAAGAGATGGGAGTTGCCCTTACCGGGGACGAAGACATTCCCTTCACCATGATTCTCACCGAGGGATTCGGACAGATCGAGATGAACGAGACATACCGGAACTTTTTTGAACAAGCGAGCGGTCGAATCGCCTCCATTGCTGGCAGGACTCAGATCCGCGCCGGAGTAACACGACCACGGATAATAGTAAGTAACTGACCGCCCTCATCTTGACGGAATCTCGGAGCAGGGCTATACTGCCAAAGTAACGCTAATCATGGATGAAGATTATGGTTCAGTTTGACAAACACGCCAAGCCAGAGGTTCCGAGCTTCAAGCGGCTGCCACGCCATGTGGCAGTGATTATGGACGGCAACGGTCGCTGGGCGAAGGCGCGGAAGCGTCCCCGCATCTTCGGTCATCGCCGGGGAATGGAACGGGCGAAGGACATCACCCGCGCCTGCGGAGACCTGCTCATCGAGTCCCTGACCCTCTACGCCTTCTCGCTGGACAACTGGAAGCGTCCCAAAGCCGAGGTCGAGGCTCTGATGGGGCTGTTGCTCAAGTTCCTCAAGAACGAGCTTGAGGAGATGATGGAATCGAACATCCGCTTCCGGGCGATTGGGCAACTGGACAGACTACCGGAGCGTGTGCGTCGTGCCGTGCGTGAGGACGAGGAGCTGACCGCCGTCAACACCGGGCTGAACCTCAATCTGGCGATTAGCTACGGGGGACGCGCCGAGCTGGTGAGCGCGGTGAACTCTATCCTGGATAAACGACGGCTGGGGGTACTTCCCGAAGAGTCACTTACCGAAGAGCTGATAACCCAGCACCTCTACACGGCGGGACAGCCCGACGTTGACCTGCTCATCCGCACCTCCGGGGAGCTGCGGGTCTCCGATTTTCTCCTCTGGCAGATAGCCTACGCCGAGCTTTACGTTACCGATGTTCTCTGGCCCGACTTCACCCGTGAGGTCTTTTACGGCGCGCTGGAGAACTACCAGAAACGCCAGCGTCGTTTCGGACAGATAGCCCCACCAGAGGACAGATGAAGAGATTTCTCCTGTTGATTCTTGCGGCTCTGCTGCTTTCATCCTGTTCAGACAAAGAGCGGGAGTATCCGCTGGCTACCGTTGTTAATGCTGCAGGGGCAGAGGTTACTGACCTCGTTATCTTCGTGGAAGAAGGCGATAGCCACGAGGTCGCCTCGTTACCTCCCGGTGAGAAGCTGGAGTTCAGCTTCAGTGTTGAGGGTGAAAGCACTATCGTGCTGGAGTGTCGTCTGGACGGTGAGCCACTCTCCCGCGCGGGAGCCTACGTCGAGGAGAACTATAACTACCATGTTATCTTTACCATCGAGCCAGAGGGTAAAATAGCGGTGGAGCTTGGCTCGCTGGGGTACTAGCATACAGTTTAATTCTACACAAAGGCGCAATGACTCCTAACGAAAGTAAACTCAAGAATTTTCTCCTGCGTTCCGCCGTTGGTATCGGCTGGGCCGCTGTTTTTATTTTCTGCGCCTGGAGTGGCAGCACCTGGCGTTGGGCGATTCTCGTTGCCGTGCTGGCGGTTGGTTCTATCTTTGAACTGAAGAAACTTCTTACTCCGATAATGGGTAAGCCCTTTCTGATGGCAGCGGTAGCAGGTGTCTTCGCCTCGCTGGTGGGAGCCTGGCTCTTCGGGGCAGAAGGTCTACTGTTGGGACTACTAGCCGGCACTCTTTTCTCGTTGACAGGCGTTGTCAGAATCGAAGCAAAAGAGGCAGGACGGCTACCAGACACCTTCTTCATTACCCTTTACCTGGGGCTGGGCTTTGGGGCGACGCTGCTGTTCCCGGCTACTGGATCCACTGAAGGTAGGCTGCTGCTGGTTATCGCGACTCTCTGGATAGCGGACACCGGAGCCTATCTCGTCGGCTCGCTAATCGGTAAGCACAAGCTCGTTCCCCGGCTTAGTCCGAAAAAGTCCTGGGAGGGTCTGATCGGCAGCATCCTGCTTGCTGCCGGAGGTAGCTGGGCGTTGGACCGCTGGCTCCTGGATTCACAACTTGGCACGGAACTCGCGCTTTCACTGGGGGTTGTGGTAGCTCTGGTCGGACTGGTTGGTGATCTGGTAATCTCCGCGCTCAAGCGAAAAGCCGAGGTTAAGGACACCGGAGCTTTACTACCGGGACACGGCGGTCTACTGGATCGCCTCGACGGCTTTGTCCTGGTGATGCCAACGGCCTGGCTGCTGCTGCGTCTTGTTGAGATGTAGCAACTACAGATTTACCCAAAATAGAAAAAGGTCGGGCAATTGCCCGACCTTTCAAATTGTGATGGGACACATTCACAAAGGGCGAACACAAGGTTCGCCCCCGTAACATCGTAATCACGCTGCGCCGCGCTGCTACAGGTAGAAGCCAGCTCCGGCAAAGACAGTGTAGTCGCCAATCTCCGAGGACGGGCTTACGGAGAACTCGTTATGTTCACCATCGGCTTCCTGAACGATTTTCTCCTCTACGTCAATCCCTCCCTGGAGCCAACCACCCTCCAGAGTGATGAAGAAGTCGCCCAGGTAGATATTGAGCGTCAGGTTGCCACCCAGACCAACTCCCTCGTAGCGATTGCTGGTGCGATAGATAGCCTCTTCCTTGGTCTCGTTGTAGTTGACAATGTTACTTGCCGAGTTCCCGCCACCGTAGAATGAAACCTGTGGAGTCAGGAAAAGCTGCGCCCAGTCGAGATCGAGAATCGAAAATTGCGCCTGCAGGCCGAAGAAGTAGCTACTCAGTGTCATGTCAAAGCTGCTGTCCAGCTTTCCCGCCTCGGTGTACGTGAAGGTTGTTTGACCGAGTGAAGCGCAGATGCCAGCCCTGAACCAGTCGCGTATCTTGAAGTGGAGCCGCACCATCGGTCCCCAGAGTCGCTGGCTGAGAGATTCCGTGCCTTCGAAGGTGGGACTGTTAAGGATTGAGAGCAGAACCATCGTCTCCGCGTGGAATCCCGCGTAACCAACGGTTAAGAGCGTTACTCTCTCTTCTTCAAACTCGTCCGCCAGCGCGACGGTGCTGAATAGTAACAGCGTGAGCAAAACCAGGATGTAGTTTTTCATCTTTGACCTTTCGTTTGATTACAGCCTACAGATAACAACAATCACAGTCAGAAACATCGACTATCCGGGGAAGTGCAGCTTTGCGAAACGACGCTTACCTACCTGAAGCACTACATCTTCATGCTCGGCGGGGGTTAACTCCAGATCAGGGTTCGCCACCTTCTCGCCATTCAGTTTAACCGCTCCCTGCTTGAGCAAACGACGTGCCTCACCGTTGCTCTTAGCGAAGCCAGCCTCACGCATAGCGGCGCAAATCCAATAGCTCTCCGCCGGAATTGAGACCACAGCAATCTCATCGGGGATGCTCTTCTGGCGGAAGACGGTCTCGAAGTGAGCCTCGGCATCACGAGCCGCCGACGGACTGTGGTACAGCGTTACCAGCTCACTGGCAAGCCGTGCCTTGGCATCACGGGGATTGAGCTGATTGTCGTTCATCTCTCGCTCAAGCCGCCTGACCTCGTCAGGAGCCACGTCGGTCGCCAAGGTGAAGTAGCGAACGATCATCTTATCAGGAATGGACATCGTCTTGCCATAAATCTCTTCGGGCGCGTCGTTGATGCCGATGTAGTTACCGAGAGATTTTGACATCTTCTCAACACCGTCGGTGCCTTCCAGCAGCGGTACGGTGATGACCACCTCCGGCTCCACTCCATAACGAGACATGATAGTCCGTGTGGTTACGAAATTGAAAAGCTGGTCGGTACCGCCGATCTCTACGTCGCTTTTTAGATAGACCGAATCGTACGCCTGAGCCAGGGGATAGAGAAACTCGTGGAGTCCAATCGACTGCTGGTTTTCGTAGCGATTCCGGTAATCGTTGCGCTCCAGCATTCCCGCCACGGTGTATTTAGCCGCCAGACGGATAACATCGGAAAAGTTGAGCTTGCTGTTCCAGTCTGAGTTAAAGCGAATCGTCGTCTTATCGGGGTCTAGAATCTTAAAAACCTGCTCTTCGTAGGTACGGGCGTTCTGCTGAACCTGCTCTGGGGTCAGAGCCGGACGGGTCTTGTTCTTCCCCGTCGGGTCGCCAATCATCCCTGTAAAGTCGCCGATGATGAAGTCAACATGATGTCCCAGCTCCTGCATGGTACGCAGCTTGCGCAACGGGACCGCATGACCCAGATGAATATCCGGCGCGCTGGGGTCGGCTCCCAGCTTCAGGCGCAGCGGCTTGCCCTCAGCATGACATCTCTTCAGTCGCTCGGTTAGTTCCTCTCTAGTGAGGCAATCCACCAAACCGAAGAGAATCTGATCCAGTTCTTTTTGAATATCGCTCATAACTTTCCTTGCCGCATACAGGTCTGAGGAGGGAGTTGTGTTATACTGAAAAACGTCGTGAGTGTCCGTAACAAAGTGAAACTTTAACATACTTACCATACTCTTTGCAGTATGGGTGAATAAAGCTCCGTCGTATTCCGTAGCTACTGAAAATGAATCTAGCCTCGTGTCGCCAGGTTTTTGAACGTACCGTGCAGCTCCTTCACCCCCGGATAGCTCCCGGAGAGACGGAGCAGCTTGAGAACGCCTTTAAGCTGGCAGCCAGCGCGCATCACGGTCAGCGGCGACACTCCGGCGACCCTTTTTTGATCCACGCTGTCGAGGTCGGTTTTATCCTGGCGGAGATGGGAGCTGACGCGACCACGGTAATCGCTGGTCTGCTCCACGATGTCCTTGAGGATACAGCAACCACGGGCTACACGATCCGCCAGCAGTTTGGGCGAGACATCTACCGCCTGGTGTTTGGGGTTACCGAAGTCGGGCGGGAGGAGGTTAGGAGCAGCGACCCTCTGAGAAAAATGGTCGTTAAAAAACGGCTGGTTTCAAAAACCCTCCGTCGGCTGCTTTTGGCAGCCAGCCACGACCCACGAGTTTTGCTGATAAAGCTGGCCGACCGACTGCACAACATGCGTACCCTCCAGCATCTTCCCCCGGAAAAGCGAAGGCGTAAGGCACTGGAAACTCTGGAAATCTACGCGCCACTGGCTCATCGCCTCGGCGTGGCAAAGCTGCGCTGGGAGCTGGAAGATCGCTCCTTCATGTTTCTCCACCCTGAGGCCTATGCCTCACTGGCTGCCCAACTGAACACTGGCAAAATTACCCACGAGCAGGTAATCACCGAGATTGTCTCAAAGCTGAAGGAGAGACTGGAGGAGCTGGAGATTGACGCACGGGTCTTTGGTCGCTCCAAGCATCTCTACTCTGTCTGGCGCAAGATGAAGAAAAAGCATCTTGAGCTTCAGGAACTGGGAGATCTCTATGGTTTCCGGGTGATTACCAACGGGACTCGCGATTGTTACAGCGTACTTGGGCTGGTGCATAGCCTCTGGCGACCGGTTCCGGGGAGCTTTAAGGACTATATTGCCAATCCGAAGCCAAATCTCTACCAATCGCTCCATACCACAATAATCGGAACTGGCGGGCAAAGGATTGAGGTGCAGATTCGTTCTGAACGGATGGACTTCCTGTCAGAGTACGGACTGGCGGCGCATTTTTCTTACAAACACGACGGCGAGCTTGATGTCGATCTGGATGATGAGCTACTCTGGCTCCGCAGGATTGTGGACTGGGAGAAGCAATCGGCGGATTCCTTCGTCAATACCGTCAAGATTGACCTCTTCGCCGAGCAGCTTTTTATCATCTCGCCAAAGGGCGATGCCTTTGATCTTCCCCAGGGTTCCACCGTCCTGGACTTCGCCTTTCACCTGCATTCTGGCATGGGAACCCACTGCTCAGGAGCTTTGGTAAACGGACTCCGCCGTTCGCTTAGCTATCGGCTTAACGCCGGAGACCGGGTTGAGGTACTCACGGACAATGGAATTACACCTCGCCGTAACTGGCTTCGCTTCGCCCGTACCAGACACGCCAAGCGCATTCTGCGAAAATATTTCCGGCTGCACTCTGTTTCGCCCCCAACAAAACGACAGTTAATTCAATTGTTGCTAAAAGGTAATCTGACACGGTACTATCTCCTGATGGATAAAATCGCCATCTTCCCTGAACTTGAGTTAACCAAAACAACCTACTCTCCCTACGGGTCGGTCAATATTCGCATAAACGCGCGTGTACCCTCACACGCTGACGAACCCATCGAGAAACTCTCCTGCGTAGAAACGCTGCTGAAACTCTTCCCCGGACTAAAGGTTGAGGTAAAACGATGAGCCTATACACCCTCGGTCCGGCTGTTGCCTTTACCACTACCCGCCGGGATCCACCCAGCTTCGACCCTCTCGATCCCGCCCGCTGGCTGTTGTCAAAGGCCTCACTAAAGGTCGATTTCGCGCGCCTGGAGCAGGTTCATGGTACGGAGGTTCATTTTGCCTCCAAAGCAACGGAAACTCCCTACCCCAAAGCCGATGCCATAGTTACCAATCGGCGCAGTCTGGCAGTTGTGGTGATGACGGCAGACTGTGTGCCGCTTCTTCTTGCCGACGAAAATAGCCGCGTCGTAGCAGCGGTTCACGCTGGCTGGCGCGGCGCGTACAACAACATCGTTCGGGCGACTCTCTCTCACCTTTACAATCGCTTCGGTATTCACCCCAAGGAACTCCACGTCGCCCTGGGACCTTCTATAGGCTCCTGCTGTTACGAGGTTTCAGAGGAGCTAGCAACAGACTTTAGCGAACGCTGGGGAAAGGAATATCTCTCAGGGGAGGATGGAACCCCCCACCTTGATCTGCCCAGTCTGATTATCGATCAGCTCCTGCGCTATGGCGTTGAGTTTCATCGCATTCAAAAGCGCGGGCAGTGTACTCTTTGTCATCCTAAACTCTACTACTCTTACCGAGGTGGCGACGAACGGGGACGACTGGTCTCCGGGGTGATGCTCCCTGAGGCACGATTGTAAACCCAGCCTGGGCTGAACACTCTACAGACTACGTCCACGCCCTACACTCTCGCTGGTTGCCACCGTTCCCCTCTGAGCTGATTTAATACCACATCTCTTGCTTTCGCGAAGCTCCCCAAGACAAAAGGACAGCTTAAGCTGTCCTTTTTAGTAATCTGCGCCATTGTAGCCCTGAAGCTACTCCACTATTCGCAGTAGCAGCCACCGAGCTTTGCCAGCTCGACCCCCACGCTCGAAGCAGAGCTTCATCTCTACGCCCTCGGTAGTGCGCAGGTGGTAGTGATGTCGGCGTAGATAACGCTCGCCGCTGCCGTGGGTGCATGGTCCGGTCTCCTTCCGCTGGCTAAGAACCTCGGCAACAATATATTCATCACCCCGCCAGCGGAACCGTTGAGGCAGCCCCGGCTCACCGCGAGTCATCCCAGCGGTGTCAAAACTCCCCTCTATCGGCGTAATCGCCTCGGCTATTAATCTCTCGCTCACCCTGTCTCCCTCGGAGCAGACTCAACTGTTCTATTCCGGCAGCTTGCCCTTCCAGAGAGACTGATTCTCGAACCACCAGGCACGCTCCGTCCAGTTCCCCTGGTTGGCATCTTCGGTAACATGGCGGCGATAGATAGCCAGCTTAGCGTCAATGTTATCGATATGGTGAAGCACCAGAGCCTCGCGGGTTTTTGGCAGGCTTGCCGCGCCGTACTCGTGCTTGCCGTGGTGGCTTAGAATCAGATGTTCCAGATGTTTAACAAGCCCCTCGTCCACCTCATACTCTTCGGCAAAGCTCCGCGCCAGTTGCGCACCCAGGACAATATGTCCAATCAACCGCCCGTCGTCGGTAAAGTCGTAGGGCGGGCTTGCCTGAATCTCTGTTAGTTTGCCCATGTCGTGGAGTAACGCCCCTGACAGGAGCAGATCGTGATGCAGCTCTGGGTACTTTTGGGCGAAGTAGAGCGCGTCGCGAGCCACCATGACGGTATGCTCCAGCAGACCACCGAGATACGCCTGATGCACCCGGGTAGCCGCCGGCCATCGGCGAATCATCTCTTCATTCTCGGTAAAGAGAGCCAGGATCGCTTCCCGCAACTTCTCGTTGCCAATAGCTTCGCCCATCTCGATCAGTTCATCCCAAAGTACATCAATATCGTAGGGAGTTGTGGGCTGAAGCAACTCTTCATCAAAGCCACGCTCGCGGTCGTCGTCGCGTACCTCACGAATTTCTTCAATCCGCAACTGCGTGCCGTACTGTTCGTTCTTTTCGATAACCCCTCGCACGGCGACGTAGATTATATCGGGGTCAGCCGCCAGGGCAAAGGAATGGTGGTTGGAGAACAGCACCGCCTGAATATGAGCGGTGTTATCGGCAAGGCGCAGGGTGAGGAAGGGATCTCCCCTGCGGGAAATCCGTCGGCTGCGCTCCTGCACCAGCATAAACCCTTGATACTTAACCGGACCAGAGTCCGCCAGGCGGATGGAATCAATCAGCGGGTTCATTTCAAACATCTTAATCTCCAATTCTGTAACAGAAGCGTAATCGCTATTCACTATCATTTAAGGTGTTACCCGTTAAACGACGGTGCCACTGCGAAATCAGGTTCAGCGCGGAGAGCGGCGTTAACCCCTCAGGTTTCGTCGAGCGCAGTTCTCCCGCCAGCCAGCCGTGGTCGAGGGTTTCTTCTTCGGAAACAGACAGCGAAAGCTGGGAACTCGGTGTTGCCACCCGCCCTTTTTCCAGTTGACGGAGAATCGTATTGGCGCGGCGGATAACCGTCTTTGGCAATCCTGCCAACTGGGCGACATGAACGCCGTAGCTGCTGGTGGCGGCCCCGGGCTTTACCTGGTGGAGAAAACGGATTTCACCGCCGCTTTCACTGATTGCCATCTGCTCGTTAAAGCAGGCGGGCAGACTCTCTACCAGTCGGACAAGCTCGTGGTAGTGGGTGGCAAAGATGGTTCTCGCGCCCAGCCTGGGGGAGTTGTGAAGATACTCCGCCACAGCCCAGGCGATTGCCACGCCATCGGAGGTACTGGTTCCCCGTCCAACCTCATCAAGGAGCAGCAGGCTCCGAGAAGTAGCGCAGTTAACAATCCTTGCGGTCTCGGTCATCTCCACCATGAAGGTAGAAAGCCCCCGGGCGATGTCATCGGCTGCCCCAACCCGGGTGAAGATGGCATCGACCAGCCCCAGTCGCAGGCTACCTGCCGGAACGAAGGAACCCATCTGCGCCAGAATAACTATCAGCCCCACCTGACGCAGGTAGGTGGACTTACCCGCCATGTTCGGACCGGTCAGCACCATCAGCCGTCGCTCGTCCTCGCCAAAGCTGCAATCGTTCGGTACAAAGGGACCCGTACTCCAGCGTTCCACCAGAGGATGCCTGCCAGCGACAAGGGTCATTTCGCGGCTGTCGTTGAGCGTCGGTCGAGTCCAGCCACCCAGAGCGGCGACCTCTGCCAGACTGCCAGCGACATCGAGCCTTGCCAAAGCCGCCGAAAGAGCCGTCAGCGATTCCAGCCAGTGGGTCAGTTTGTCAACAAGCTCCCTGAAGAGATTCGCCTCCAGACCGGAGAGATGCTCTCTGCCCCGGGCGATTACCGCCTCTTTCTCTTTTAATTCCGGGGTGATGAACCGCTCGGCGGCAACCAGAGTTTGCTTACGTTTATATTCGGCGGGAACCAGCTCTACCTTGCTACGCTGGACTTCGATGTAGTAACCGAAGACCCGATTGAAGCCGACCTTCAGCCCACTGATTCCCGTGCGTTCCCGCTCTGTCTTTTGCAGCTCACGTAGCCACTGCTCCGCTTCCTGAAGTTGCGCCCCGGCTTCGTCAAGTCGCTGATCATAACCAGTAGCAATGACACCGCCGGAGCCGACCTTGCCCGGCTCCTCGACGAGGGCCTGCTCCAGCAGTTCTCCTGGCTCTGTTACCAGTTGGAATCCGCTCAGGAACTCCGCCCAGGCGGAGTCTTTGAGCCGGGAGATGAGCTTCTTTAGCTCAGGGAGTCGCCGCAGGGTATTACGAATCAGAGCCAGATCCCGGGGAAAAGCCCGCTTCAGCGAGAGCCTTCCCAGCGAACGTTCAAGGTCTCCCATTCCCAACTGCTCGTTACGCAGATTCTCCCTGAGTCGGGGACGCTCCACCAGCTCCGCGATAACGGACTGGCGGGTCAGGATTGGATTGAGCCGTGCCAGGGGCGCGATCAACCAGCGGCGCAGCAGTCGCTTTCCCGGCGGAGTAAGGCAGCGATCCAGCAGAGCCAGCAGACTTCGTTTGCTGCTGCTCCGGTCGCCCGCCGAACTGACAAGTTCCAGACTGTCCACCGTAGCCGGGTCGAGGCGCAGAAACTCATCGGCTGTTAAAGGTTGCGGAGGACGAAGTTTAACTGGATTACCGAGCTGGGTCTCCTCCAGATAGGCTAAAATCCCCCCGGCGGCCTGTTGAGCCAGCTTCAAGTCCTCCACTCCAAAGCTTGTCAGACTGGTTACGGAAAAGAAATCACGCAGCCGACGACCTGCTGATGGCTGGCGGAAATCATTGTCAGCCCGTAAAGTAACCGGAATACTCCGCTCCAGACTCCCCCGCAGATGCCCCACCGCTTCGGGTAGCAATAGCTCACGAGGAGCGCGTCGAGCTACCTCCGCCAACGCTCTGTCTCTGGCATCGGCACCTGTAAACTCTACCAGCAACAACTCTCCGGTGGAAAGCTCGGTCAACGCCAGTCCATAGCCCCGGCGACCTTCCGCTAACGCAGCCAGATAGCTGGTCTCGCCATCGGGCAACAGCTCGTCTTCGTAGAGAGTCCCCGGAGTGTAAAGCCGCACCACGCCACGCTCTACCAAACCCTTTGCCTGAGCCGGGTCTTCGAGCTGCTCGGCGAGAGCCACGTACTTTCCCGCAGCGAGCAGCCTGGGCAGATAGGTATCAAGAGCCTTAATCGGGATTCCCGCCAGAGGAATCGCGTTTTCCTTCCCCTTGTTCCGGCTGGTCAGGGTTATTCCCAGAATCTCCGAGGCGATTACGGCATCCTCGTCAAAGGTTTCGTAGAAGTCTCCCATCCGAAAGAGAAGCAAATACGCGGGATACCGCTCTTTCATCGCGTAGAACTGGCGCATCATTGGTGTTAGTGATGATGGTGTTGGCGATGATGTCAGGGCTTCTGGATTTTTCTTCGGCATGATTAGCTCATTGTGGCAAGATTTTAGATTTCCAGCAAAAAGATGCTGCTGGTATTCTGGTCAATCAGGAAAAGCTCGCTTAGTTTGTCTCCGGCAAGTGAACCCGGGCGCAGGGAGAGAACATTCGGCTCATCACGGCGAGTCGGTGCCAGCGAGGTAAGCTGATTCTTATCGAGAAGAATTGCTCCCAATTCCAGTTTGCCCAGCGGATTAAGGTCAAGATCGAAGAATTGGAGACGGTTGTTATCGCCACCTTCCGCCACAACCAATACTCCCTCGGTGGTAATCGTCAGGTCAACCGGCGAGCGAAGCTGCCCCAACTGGGAGCCGTAGTCTGTCAACTCGCTCTGATACTCACCCGCGTTGGAGTAAACCACAATCCGGCTGTTGGCGGTATCAAGAACGTAAATCCGCCCATCGGCTGCCAGAGCCAGCTTCTCCGGCTTTGGCATTACCCCGCCGCTGTGCGACTGAAGCCCAACCTCAAACTCAACCCGTTTGGAGAAGCCGTAGGCCTGAATGCGCCGATTGTCCATGTCGGCGACGATTAGCTTCTCACCGTCATACACCACGTCCTGGGGTCGGGAAAGCTCCCCGCGTCCATTGCCAATTCCACCGTAAACTCGCCCCGGCGTTCCGTCGTCGCTGAACTTGCGTATCTCGTGGTTCTGGCTGTCAAGAATACAGAGGTAGCCGAGGTCATCACGAGTTACGGCAACGGGACTGCGCAACGAGCCAGAAATTGTTTTAATCGGCAATCTGGAACTTCGTCCCAGCAGAGTCTGCCTGAGCTGGCGCGCCGAGAGGAGATGTATCTGCGAGCGGTGAAGGTCGATGATAAAGAGTTCGTCGTCTTTGTAATCAACCGCGTAGGGAGACGGGCAAATGCGACTAAACGGCAGGCGGTTGCTTCGTGAGAGGTTGTAAGCCACGACCGCTCTTCCCGGAGCGAGCCGTTCACGCAACCTGTCCAATTTAACAGCTATTGTTTCTGGTTCGGTTTTTTGACCAACCCGTGGACGTGGCGGCGGAGACTTTGGCTGTCTGCGCTCTACCTCTCGCAGTTTGGGTGGATGCTCGACCATCTTCGCCTCAGGCTTGCTGATGGTTTGCTTCTCTGGAGCGACTTGTCTCTGAGCCGAACTAAAGCGAGTCGGTGATTTACCAGCCAGATAAACAGCGTTCCGTCCGTTTTCTTTTGCCGCGTAGAGTGCCTCATCGGCAGCAGTAACCAGCTCCAGTGGCGAACTGCCGTGCTTTCCTGATTCCGAGACTCCAAAGCTGGCGGTCATTTGGAAACTAAGCTCACGCTCCGGCACGGGAATACTACGGCTGGCTAACTCTGCTCTGGCCTTTTCAGCACACCGGGCCGCCTCACGCAGACTCATCCCCGGCAGCACCAGCACCAGCTCTTCGCCACCGTAGCGAGCCGCGAAGCCACCGTCGGCAGCGGACTGCATCACCGTAGCCGCCTCCCGCAGGGCGACATCACCAATGGTATGACCGTAGGTATCGTTGACCTGCTTGAAATGGTCAATATCCATCATCACCAACGAGACCGCGCCTGTGTCAAGCTCCTTCGCTAACTGTTCCTCAAAATACCCTTTGTTGTAGAGTCCGGTAGTGGCATCAATATGACTCAGCCACTCGGCGATGATGCTGATCAGCAGGTCGGCAAAGCCTTCCGCGCCATCGCGGTCATTCTGTTCAAAGAGATCCTGCTTCAGAGCAAAAACTTCCAGCCGTCCGTAGAGGGAGCGGCGATGTTGGAGTGGTAGCGAGAAGAGCGGAGTCCATCCCGGTGGATAGTTTTTGGGGAAACTATCGAGTACCACGCTGTGGCGAGGCACGGCTTCGTGGGAGAGACCGCGCTCCAGCAATTCAACGCTCTCCGCTCCCGCTGGCAGTGGGCAATGCTCTGGATACCAAATCAACCGGGGATGGCGACAGTTGGTCGTCTGGGTCAGCCGCTCCAGGATACGCTGAAAGACGACGGTCAGCTCAGTACCACCCTGAGCCTGCCGCCGGAAGTTTGCCAAATCTTTTGCGAAAGCGAAGTCTGCCATAGACAGTGTAGCTTACCACGGCTGCCTGACTTCGTAAAGCACTCGCTGAGTCTCCGTTTTGCGGACCGTTTACCTCAAGCGGAACATAGCCCGTGATACAAAAGCGTTACTCAGGTATAATGGCGAGTTGAAACTCGTCTCACTCTCTAACTCTTCAGTAAAGAAATATATGACATCTACAGACAAGCAAACTTTAGACAAACGAACCTTCTGGAAAAGCCCCTGGGTCTGGATTATCCTGATCGCCGTGGCGTTGTTGCCCCGTCTGGTTATCCTTTTGTCGATGACCGAAAGCGAGGCCTTTGAGCATCCGGTAATGGACTCCGCCATCTACGACGACTGGTCGTGGACGATTGCCAGCGGCGAATACCAGGGTCAGGCGGAGAACTACCTGGAAGGCTCCTACTACATGGGGCCGCTCTACGCCTACTTCCTGACCGCTGTTTACACCCTCTTCGGCCACGCGATGTTCCTCGCCCGACTGTTGGGGATATTCATCGGTATTGGAACCGTCCTGCTGCTCTGGGCAACGGCAAAACGACTCTACGGACCGAAGCTAGCCTTCTTCGTTGGTCTGGTGGCGGCACTCTACCCGGCCTTCGTCCTCTACGATGTCGCCATGCTGATGAGCGTGCTGCTGGTCTTCCTCAGCAGCCTGATGCTCTATCTGGTGGTGCGCGGTCAGGAACACGACCGCTGGTACTGGTGGCTTGGAGCGGGAGCCTCTCTGGGGCTGTTCGCTCTGGGACGGGCGAACATTCTGGCTTTCGCTCCTGTACTGGCTCTGTGGGTATTCCTGGCTCTCTGGAAAAAGCCTGACGAAGCTGGCAGGGGATTCAAAACTCGTCTTAAACAAAATTGGAAAAAAGGACTTGGGCGAGTCGCTTTCCTGACCCTCGGTGTGCTGGCTTTTGTACTACCCGCAACGATTCACAATGCCATCGTCGGCGATGAGTTCGTCCCGGTTACCGCCAACGGGGGCATCAACTTCTTCATCGGTAACAACGAACTCGCTACCGGCGAATACGTTAACCCCAGCTTCCTTGATGCAAAGCACGACCCCGGCGGCAAGAGCTATGTTGAGGGACAGATTGGGCGCGAGCTAACCTATGGCGAGGTTTCCGCGTGGTGGTCGGCACGAGCTGGCGAGTACATCGAGAAAGACCCCGGTGGCTGGCTGCGCCTGATGGCTACCAAGCTACTGCTCTTCAGCCACCGCCACGAGATCATGCAAGTCTCCAACATCCACGTAATTCTCGGCTGGGAGACCCCGTCGGTCATCTTTGGACTGCTCTTTACCCTGGCACTGCTGGGCTTTGTCTGGGATAAAGAACGCCGTCGGCGCATGTGGGTCGTCTGGCTCTTCGGGCTGATCTACGCTTTGAGCATCGTCGTTTTCTTTATTACCAGTCGCTACCGCCTGCCCTTTGTGGCAGCAATGATCCCCCCTGCGGTCTGGGGAGCCACAGAGCTATGGCGAAGAATGAAAGCCGGAGTTGTTCCAGCCTTAAAGGCTGCGGCTCTGGTCGTACCCGTCCTGCTGCTAACGAACCTTCCGCTGAGTTTGTTTGGCATCGAGATCACAGAAAACGACGCCGCAATTCACAACAACCGGGGAATAATCTACTACGACCGAGGTACTTACAACCTGGCGATTGAGGAGTTTGAACACGCCATCCGCATTCAACCAGAGCATCCCAAGCTCCACTCCAACCTGGGACTGGCGTACCTGAGCCAGGGGTACTCGGTGGCGGCTTCACTGGAGTTTGAAGAGGCACTGAGACTGTATCCTAACGAACCCAAAGCCCTGGTCAATCTGGGTGGAATCTATCTGGAGCGATACCTGGGTGGCGAAGACGAGTACGCCGAACGGGCATTGCAGTATCTGACTCAGGCGGTAACCGTCGTCCCCGGCAGCACTCCGGCGCAGATCAACCTGGCGATTCTGAGGCTATCGGGAGAGGACTACATCGGCGCGGCACTGGTGCTGGAGAAAGCACTCAAGTTCCGTCCCGACAACCCCGACCTTCTCTTCATGCTGGGGCATCTGTTCGCCCGTGAGCTAAATAACCCCGAACGCGCCGTTCCGCTGCTGGAGCGTTTCCTGGAAACCCGTCCCTGGACAGAGCGACACAACGTAGCTCTGGACTGGCTGGAGTATTTGGGCTGAGACCTTTGAGTAACTCAGTCTTTCCGACTTTTCGCTAACCCATGAGGTTGTTGCGAGTGCATCATAAATGCTGCAACGGTAACTGAGGCAAGATGTTATAAAACAGCGAAAAGTGTGCCAAAGCCAGACGTACGCGACAAGGATAAATTATGCAAAAGTCACTGGGCTACTAAAACTAACCTTTCGCTAAACTGCTGAAGGAACCTCGTTGGAAAATCTTCGCCGAGAGCTTGAACGCTTTGTTACCCCGGGTCTGGCGAGGTACGCCCTGACCGAGGCAGAGCATATCGACGCTCTGCTCGGTGAGCTGCGTTCTCTGGAGCGTCAGTACCACACCCTCACGCGGGCATGGCCGCTGCTGGGGGTTCTCCTTGAGGACGAAGAGGGAGCGGCAGGACGCTACGGCGGGACGGTACTCACCATCCAACTGGAGTCAACCAGCTACGAGGTTCACTCCCGGCTGGCAGAGGAATTACTCACGTTGCTGGTGAACTACAACGGTCGCCTCTGGCTCTGGGGAGGCGGACGAGTGATGGCGTTCTTTCCGGGTTATACCCGCAGGGGAGCCTCGACGGATGCCGATCTTTTCCGCGCCTGCCTGACAGCAAGTGAATTACTGGACTCAAATGCTGAAAACTTCCGTGCCGCCTTGACTACGGGAGAGGCTCGCCTGATTACCCTTGCAGCAACGGGGAGAAAAGCTGTCCTGCCCGCTGGTCGCGCCGTGGAAAAATCGTTGCTCCTGTTGAGGCAAGCACCGCCCTCAACGGTTCTCCTGTCCCCGGAGGTCGCCGAAGAGGTCAACGAACACTTTGAAATAACCGAAGATGGTGAACTACTCAGCCTGGGCAAGCGAATTCAAGGCTCGCGAATCAACCGGCTGACCGTGGACGATCCGATTCCAGAACCACCAATCGCTTTGCTGGAGCGATTATCCGTCGCCGTTGCCGGAATGGAGCGAGTCCGACCGTGGTTTACTCCTGATCAGCTTTCACCGCTGGGAAACCGACAGTCCGGCACCAATCAGCTTGCCGCAGAGGGACTGCTGGCGGTGAGCTGGCCTTCTCCGACGAAACTAGCCAAAAGCAGCGTTGAAACTCTGGAAAGACGACTGCGACTGGAGACAGAGCTTTGCGCCACCTGGGAGGGAACCCTTTGGGGGATTATTCCCGGTGAAGCCGGGCTGGTCAGCATCTACAGCTTTTCCGAGAGTCGGTCGGCGGCTTCGGCTGGCAACGCCCTGCTGAACGAAGGGATTGACTGTTCCTGTTCCTTTGCTCAGGGATCCCAGCTAGATCACTTTCTGCACGGCGGTAGATCTGTCGCGGTGGCTCCTGCTGGAGCGGCTCTCAGCCGAGCGATTACGGCTCTTACTCATGCTCCTGCGGGACAACTGGTGTGTCATCCCGGTGATACCACCTCGGTGAAGACTGAGTTCGAGGAGAAGAGGAGAGTCGAGACTGACGAAAAAGCTGTCTCACTGTTGGCTCCTATCGAGGGTAGCGAAGATGCTGGTCTCCCCTTGCTGGGGATGAGCGCGACATTTGAAGTAGCCAATGAATGGCTGGAAAACCTGAGGGACGGAGAGTCTGTACTGGGAGTCATCTCTGGTGGACGCGGAAGCGGTAAAAGTAGAACCGCCGAGGAGCTGACCGACATCTTCGCGGAGCTGGGAGAGGCTCACCTGTTTCGCTGTCAGTCCTGGTGGCGGCACGATCCCTACTCCCTCTGGCGAAGGGTTCTGCTGACCCTGTGGGGATCTCCCGCCAGCTCAACCGCCGAAAAGTCCCTGAAACACGCGCTGGGTGATGCCGCCTCCGGGCTAAAGCTTTTTGTTAGTCGCTTTGTCTCCGGGGAGCTTCACGAGCCACTCTGGGGTCTTTCTCCCACGGAAAAACAGGGGATGGCGCAGGAACTGCTCCTCGCCGCGCTCAGGGATAGAGGCGGACGACCGTTTACCCTGGTAGTAGATGATGCCGACCAGCTTGATTCCGGCTCAATCCACCTCTGCCGCAGCTTGATTAGCCTGGGGTTGCCTCTGGGGATCATCTTGATAGGCGCAAACAAACCTGCTGGTCTTGATGCCAGCGTCATTCCACTTGAACCTCTGAATGAAGAGGAGGCGGCTGAGCTTCTCTCCTCGCTAACCGCAGGAGCCGAGCTACCCTTCCGGCAGCTTCCAAAGCGCAACCTCACTCCGGGACGCATTATCGATCTGGCACAACTGGCAAACTCTACCGCTCTTCTTGAGGCTCACGCCCGTCTTTCGCCAGAGCAACTCGCGAGAGAACTGTTTAAGAGTTCTCCCAATTCAAAGTCATTATCGCTGGTTTCGATTCTGGGGCAACGCTTTGACATCGGCGACCTGGCAGCCCTGACAACGAAGGTTGGCGAGCTGCGACGGAAGCTGGAGGATGAACCGCTGCTACGAAGCAAGGGTGGACGCTACTCTTTCCACAGTGCCGCGCTCTGGAGCGTCGCCTACGGCAAACTAGGTCATCAGGAACGACGAGAGCTGCACTTCAATGCCGCCCGTTTTTATCAGCGTCGCCACAGCGGAATCTCCGCCCAGGCGGTTAACCACTTTATGCACTGCGGCGACCCACGTGAACGCATCACCGCCCTGGAGCTGGCTGGTAATCGAGCCGCAGCCGTTGGCTCCTTTGTCGCCGCGCGAGACTACCTTCGCAAGGCGATTGAGACCGAGCCGGATCGTCGGGATTTCCGTCATCTATCCATCCTGTTGGCAAGCAGCCTCGGTGAAGAGGTCGCGACCCAGAAAGATGGTCAGGAACTACTGAAGTCGCTTTACGAAAATCACGAAGAAGGTGAAGAACAACAATGCGCGGAGATTGCCCTGAAAATCGCCGAAATACGGTGTAAATATCGCCAGAAAAGCGTTGATATTGAACAGTGGCTGGAGAAATCAGCCAAGCTGGATTCCGGCGAAACCCTGCTCCCCCGGCAAATGCTTGTTCGGGGTGAATCCTCCGTAATCGAACGAAGGTACAACGATGCTATCGAGCCATTAAAAAAAGCTGCCCGATCACAAAATGCTGTCGGCACACTGGCAAGGCTCCATCTGGGTGAAGCATTCCTCGCTCTGAAGCGACCGGGCGATGCCCTGAGCCAATTCAAAAAAGCCTGGAACTGGGCGGAGCAGAACTCGCGCATCCCCCTACTGATTGATGCCGGACGTGGTATGGCGCGCGCTCACGAAAATCTTGGCGAGACAGAGCAGGCGCGGGAAATCTTAGAATCTGCCCTCCGACGGGAACGCGCTCTTTTACAGGTAGAATCAATCGCTGAAACCCTGACCGATCTGGCTGACCACTACACTGAAATTGGTGAATCAAGCCGCGCGCTGGCTTATCTGTCCGAGGCCGAAGAAAACTGGCATCGCCTGGACAAACTAACCGAGCGAATCAGCGTTCAGCAAAAACGCGCCCTGCTGTTAGCCGAAACAGGACGAGTATCCGAGGGCAATGAACTGCTGCTTCCGGTAATCGAGTGGCGGCGGAAGCATCGGGATCGCTATGGTCTCGCCACCCTCTCTTTTGAGCTGGCTGGTTTTGAGGCGATTCAGGGCAACCACCGCTCGGCGGAGAAGTCCTTTAGCGATGCCATCGTAACCGCGCGAGCGGTTGGAAACCACCAGCTTATTGACAAATGCAGGGTGGAATACGCTCGCTCGTTTTTCCTCGAAGGGAAGCTGGCGGAAGGCTACGAGCAATTATCGTTGTTTGAGGGATCATCAGCCGCTCTGATTTTGGAAGGAGAACTGCTCCGCGAGCTTTACCTCTTCGACAAAGCCACAGAAAAGCACAAAGAAGCACTGAACCTGAATGATGACGGCAACCCCTACCTGCAGCTCATGCTGGCGACGGATCAACTGGAAGCCGGAAAGCTGGCCTCTGGACAGAAGATTTTAGCCGAGTTCACCCGTCCTCCGAAGGCGAACCTTACGCTGGAGCTTGCCGAGCGTCGCGCCAGAGCCATCCTCGCTGTGGGAGGAAAATACCCCCGCGCCAGCGAATCCTGCGCGCGCTATCAGCTCTTGGCGGATGACTCCGGTGCTGTTTATCATCAGGCACTGGCAAGGAAGTTGCTGGCAACTCAACTTGCCCTGAGTGGTAACAGCGAAGAAGCGATTGAGATGCTGACCCTGTTTCTCGAAGAGAACAAGGTTCCCGAACTGGTTGCCTGGCAGTTGTGGTTCCTCTGCGGCGTTCTTTCAAAAAAACCTGAACATCGAGAAAAAGCAAAAGCCATCCTGAATAAACTAGCCACGACGATTCCCGATGACAAACTAAAACAACAATTACTCAGCAGCGCGATTTACCGCTCTTTGAAAGGTTAACCGATGAAACGCCTTCTTGTCTTATTCTTTGGACTACTTCTCGGATCGATCCTCCTTACCTCCTGCGCGCAAAAAGTCTCTCCGAGAATCAGTTGGATAGAGGCGCGGGGCGGCGGTGATGAGGTTTATCTCCACGACCTGGACTCCGGTGAAACCAGCCAGCTAACTTTCAGTCGCGGCTGTAAGCTGGACCCGGCTTTTTCCAGGGACGGCGAAGCGGTTCTCTTTGCCAGCGACTCCGATGGCGACTTCGAAATCTACCGGGTCTCGCTGGATAACGACGAAGTGGAGAAGCTGACCGCGAATCTGGTTAATGACCGTTTTCCCGCTGCGGGAATGAGGGAAGCTGCCGTTATTTACCTGACCTGGAATGGCACCAACCACGTCCTGCAAATGGCAGACTGGGTTGATACCGGACTCGATTTAACAGAGGAGCCAGCAACAGCCTCACTGGACAGGCGAGGCGCGCGCCTCCTTTACCAGCCGGAGGGTGAGCAGACTCTCTGGGTTTACGACCTCTCTACCCATCGCCGCCAGCGGATTTATCACTCAGAGAAAACTCTCTCCGACGCTGCCTGGAGTTACGACGGCGAGAGCGTTATCTTCTCGCTGGGTTCCAGTGATTGGGCTGATCTCTACCTGGTTGATATTGAGTCTGGAATCGCTACCCGGCTGACTAACGAGGCTGGCGTGGAACGCTTTCCCCGCTCGCGGGAGGATAATGAAGGCGTTTACTTCCACGGAACCATTGGTGGAGTGAGTGGTCTTTACCTGCGCAGCACCGACGAAGGGCGACCACCCCGGCTGGAGTTGATTGTAGAAACCGAAGGCGAAGTTAAAGGGATGACCATCTACCCTTAACCAGCAGAGAAACTAACCCCCACCTATAACCGAGTTATGGTCTTAACGAGGCATAACAATGGCCCGGCGCACCCGTTTCCCCACCACCCTTTACTTCCTCATCCTCTTTACCGTCTTTGGGGTTGGGCTGTTCCTCTACGCCAACAATCTCATCCATCGGGTGGAGTCCGAGTATCGCGCGGTCTCTATCGCCTATGCCGATGCTACTTCGGCAATCATCTCCTCACCCAATATCCCCACCGAAGTAACCGAAGAGGTCATCGAAAGCCTGAAGAACCTGCTGGAGTTCCCGGCTATCGTGATTACCAGCGGTGGTGAGCTTGCCACAGCACGTTTTCTGCCAGAACCGCTTCAGGAGAAGGTCGATGACTGGCTTCACAGCGGAGAACTGGACGATACCACGAAGCGCATGATTTTTGACCTGGCAGCAAGGATGGACGAAGAGAACGAGCCGATTCCCCTGGTCGAGCGAAAGACCCACCAAGCCAGCGGAACGACTCACGAGCGCGAGGTCGCTCAACTACACTACGCCATGCCCTACATTATCCAAACTCTGAACTGGACACCGATCTTTGGGATTGGCTTTGTGTTACTCTTTGCCGTACTGGGACTGCTGGCGGCACGCCACTATCAACATACAGAACAACAGGCAATCTGGGTTGGGCTGGCAAAGGAAACCGCCCACCAACTTGGTACGCCACTCTCCAGTCTGTTGGGCTGGGTAGAGATACTGCGGGAGCGACCGGATCAACTCACCGAGGTTATCAAGGAGATTTCCTCGGATATTGGACGGCTGGAGGAAATTACCCACCGCTTCGGCGAAATTGGCAGTAAACCGGAAATGACGGCTTTGCCGCTGAAACCGGAAATTGAAAAGGCACTGGACTACTGTCGGCGGCGTATCTCATTAAACCGCATTCGCCTGGAGGGTGAACTTCGCGACGTACCCCCCACTCCGATTAACGGACCACTCATCGGTTGGGTAGTTGAGAATCTGGTCAGAAACTCCGCCCAGGCTCTCTCTGCCTGGCAGCGCGGCTCCCGTAGAATTGATGGCTCATCTCAGACTTCGGTTCAGGAGACACCGCCCGGACTAATTCGGGTGGAGCTGCGCCCAGCCAGTCGCGGAGTCGAGCTGATTGTTTCCGACAACGGTCCGGGAATGGATAAACATACCCGTCGCCACGCCTTTGATGCTGGTCAAACCACGAAAGCGCGTGGCTGGGGACTGGGACTGACCCTGGTCAAACGGATTGTCGATGAATACCACGGCGGGAAAATCCGTCTCGAAAGCACCCCCGAACAAGGAACGCGGGTTATCATTTTCCTCCCGGCGACAAAGTAGCAATTTCTAAACTCTGTTTCTTTATTCTACAGCTATTCAGCGAGGCTATTGTGGAAAAACGACGATTACTCTGGGTTGATGACGAGATTGAACTGCTGCGCTCACAGATTAAATATCTTGAGCTTCACGGCTACGAGGTTGTCGGCGTAACCAACGGCGATGACGCTCTGGAACAGATTTTCGAGCGACGCTTTGATGTGGTGCTGCTTGACGAGCAGATGATGGGACTGTCGGGAACGCAGACCTTAACCGAGCTGAAGCGTGTTCGACCAGAACTGCCCGTGGTGATGGTTACCAAGAATGAGGAAGAGAGCCTGATGGATGAGGCCTACGGTCTGGCTGCCGAAGACTTCGTCATCAAGCCAGTCAGACCGACCCAGCTGACCAGTGTCCTTAAACGTATCCTCGACCGCCACGCTCTGGAGACTGCCAGCTTCACTCAGCGTTACATGGCGGAGCTTCGCCAGCTTGATCTGTCCAGAGATGAAGTCAACAGCGCCGAAGACTGGCTGGAACGCTACGTCTCACTAATGAAGTGGGACATTGCCATTTCTGACGCGGGAGACCCTACCCTGCTTGACCTCCATCGACAGCTTATCCGCGACGACAATCATCTCTTCAGCCAGTACATCATCAAGCATTATCCAAAATGGGTGCAAGACCCCGACAACCGCCCCATTCTCTCGGTCGATTTACTGCCCAAAGTCGTGGTGCCATTCCTGGATACTGGCCATCCGGTTTACTTAATCGTGATTGACGCGATGCGCTATGATGCCTGGCTGATGTTCCGGAGAATGCTGGAAACCGACTGGCTGATTGATGATTTCCCCTACCTGTCCCTCGTACCGACCAGCACCAACTACGCCCGGAATGGGATATTCTCTGGTCTGTTCCCAAAAGAATTATCCGAGATGTGTCCTGAAAGCTGGCGCGAGCGTTCCGATGAATCCGCCAGCCTCAACCGCCACGAAGGAATCTATCTCAACGACTATCTGGAACGCGCGGGAATCCAGCCAGCCCACCGCCCGAGGTATAAAAAAACCCGGGGCAGCCGCTCTGATATTGACCTGCTGGAGCTTTTCCGTGGCTGGAAGAATCCAACGCTCTACTCGTTGGTTATCAACTTCTTAGACATCCTGACCCACGAACGCTCTCACTTTGAGCCGCTGAGTGAAATCAGCGATAATCCCCAGCGTTTCCGTTCTCTGGCAGCCTCATGGTTCGCTCACTCTGGTCTGGCAAAGGTACTGAAAGAGCTGTCCCGGAAGGACGTTACCGTCATCATCACCAGCGACCACGGCAGCATCCAAACCGAGCGCGCCGTTATCGCTTACTGCGATAAAAATACAACGAAGGGTCTTCGGCTCTGGTTCGGTCCGAGCCTGCGCCACAACGGCGAAGGTGCTTTGCTGATTAACCACCCCAACGACTGGATGCTGCCAGCGGAGTCAATTGGCAAGAATTACCTTATCGCCCTGGAGGACTACAACTTCGTCTTCTCTCACAACCAAAACGAGCAGCGTCGTTTCTATGCCGGGGCCTTCCAGCACGGCGGAATCTCCATGCAGGAGATGATCATCCCCTGTGCCATTATGCACCCCAAATAGTGGACTAACCGACTCATCATTCTACAGAAAAAGGAGGGCCATCCGGCTCTCCTTGTCTATTTTATTCATTGTAATCATAGCTATCCAGCTACTCCCCCGGAACCTCCGGCAAGCTGACAGCGTCCTCCCGTCGGATGGCATCTCGCTCGTCGAGAACCTGGAAAATCCGCCGGACAGTTTCTTCGGCAGCCTCTGGAATTATTTCCTGGTTGTACTTGTCCAGATGATAGCCCAGGCCACCATTTCCCGGCTCCACGGCAACTATCCCCGGCGTAAAGCTGCCACCGATAAGCTCTGACAGAGCCGAATAAACCGCGTCGCTGACATTGCGCAGCATACTTGTCAGCACGTACCCACGCTCAATCCAGTTTTGATTCAGGTCGCTGCCAATGGCAAGGGCGTTGTTATCGGCAGCCGTGGCAAAGACCCCCTCGGAGGCGTTTCCGCAGAAAGCAAAGATGATGTCCACACCACGATCGTACTGCTTCTGCGCAAGCTGCCGCGCCCGTTCCGTATTCTCTTCGCGGGGGAGACTATCACCGATAAAGTTAGCGATGACCTCAATATCAGGGTACACGATAGCCGCGCCCTCCTGGAATCCAGCCAGAATCCTCCGGGCAACGCGGTCTTCCACCGCTCCGATAAAGCCAATCTTTCCAGTTTCCGTAGTAAGTCCGGCAATTCCCCCCACGGCAGCCGAAGCGCGACGGTCAGCCAATGAAAGAGCCATTACGTTGGGCATCTCCACGGCACCGGAAACAAGTATGAACCGCTGGTTGGTGTTTTCCCGTGCTATCGGCTCCAGATAAATAGGGTCGCAGGCGACAACGATACAGTCCAGGCCTTTTTCCACCAGGTCGTTGAGGGCGGAGGTAAGCTCAGTAGCATCTCTGGGTTCTACCTCGAACAGCGGAGTGCGGTAATCGGTAAGGATTTGAGAAACCGCGAACTTAATCGCCTCGTTAAAGGACTTGTCCGCGCTACCGCTAAAACCATAGATCACTCCAATGGATGACTTGCCATCCACCGTGGGCGACTTATCGCAGCCAGTATAAATAAAGGCTGCCGAAGCGATCACCAGAATCAGGATAAAGAGTCTTTTCATTGCCTCTCCGATTGACGAGTGAAAAGCTATTGTAGCAGATTCAGCAGTTCTTTGGTAATTCGTACCGAAGCTCCGGCGCGATCTTCGCAGAAATCCCGCGCGCGCCTGCCTTTACGCTGCCGCAAAGCGGAGTCGGCAATCAACTGTTCCAAAATCGAGTTAAGGTCATCGACCTCTTTCGCCTGTTCAGCGCAACCGAGGCGAACCATCTCCTGAGCCTCCACCGAATTGACAATTCTTGGACCGACAACCACAGCGGCTCCGAAACAGGCTGGTTCCAATATGTTATGCAATCCCTTATCGTGGAAACCACCGCCAACATAGGCGAGGTCAGCCCCTGCGTATAGCTCAAAAAGCTGCCCCATGGTGTCAACCAAAACGAGTTGGTCGGCGGTAGTTCCTTTGTCCGAGAGCTGACTCAACCGCTGAAATGAGATTTGGGACGATGCAATATCCTGCTCAATGGAGAGCAGGTGTTGCTCATCCACATGATGGGGAGCCAGCACAATTCGCAAGCGGGGAAATCTTTTGAGGAGTTTTGGGAACAGGGACAGCAAATACCGCTCATCGGCGGGATGGGTACTGCCACAGACCAAAACCACGCTGTCAGCGGGCAGACTCAACGGAGCATCACCAGCGGCATCTCGCCGACTCAGAACGGCATCGTACTTGGAATCTCCGGTTATGGGAACCGGACGACCAGCGGCTCTGGACAGAACCAGCGCGTCGGTCTCGGCGATAGCTCCGATGAAGTTGCAACTCTGAAAAACCATTCGGAAAAACCCGCGCAGCAGCGGCTGGGTCAGGCTGGAATCACCATGCCCACCAGCGGAGACCAGAGCAACGGGTACTCCATTCTCGCGAGCCGTCCAGGCAATCTCAGGCCAGAGGTCGGATTTTACAAAACAGAGTAAGTCCGGTCTTATTTCCCGTAAAAGTTTCCTGACGTTTTGCCTGCCATCGAGCGGTAACAGGAAGGCATAATCTACCAGCCCGTGGTAGCGACCGTAGCGCAGCCCTGACTCGGAAAAGAGACTCAGGACAATATTTAATTCGCTATCCCGGCGACAGCGCAGCTCGGTAATCAGCGGCCGAGCCTGTTCAAACTCTCCCAGTGAAGGACAGTGAAACCAAATCAGTTTTTTTTTACGATCCAGCCCTGCCAGGGATTTTTTTATTTTTTCCTGCCAACCTCGTCGTTCGCGGAGTCCACTTTGAACGCTACGGCTAAAAATGGCAACCAACCGGAGCAGGGCGGCTACCAACGGCATGATAATTAAGGAATACAGCAATCTCCACAGCTCACTCATGGCTGTGATTATACGCCCGACCGAAGGGGTTGGCAACGCGGTTCGTGGCAATTACACTTGGCGACGGTCAGCATATTTTTCGCCACACTCTTGTACAGAGTCATCGCCTGTGTTACCATAACCTCATTAGATTACAGATGTTAACAACCTGTTGATAACTAGGGCATCTTTGTTGATAACTATTCTCTGCTGCGGTCATATCCGTATTCTTTAGTCGTTTAGCGACACACTGCCCGCGTGCAATAATTGTTAATAACCTCCCCCCTCAGTCGTTATCAACGCCATTGTCAAGCAGTTAAGTGCGGTTGATAACCACCCGCGAAATCAAGTTAAGCCCCTCGAAAAACACCCCATCTCCAAACATCTACCGCGATTTATGACCTCCGCAAAATACTTCCTCCCGTACGAAAGACTGCAATCATGGAATCTTTGGAAACCGTTTGGAACAGGGTTACAGACGCGCTTAAACCGCGAGTTGACCCCTACCACTTCCGTTCTTTTCTCCTCCCAATTCGCCCCCAAACCTGGGTCGGTAGCCATATCGTCCTGGAAGTTCCCAATCAACGATTCGTGGACTGGCTCAACTCTGCCTATCTGGAGTTGATCCAGACAGAACTTTTAGCCATCACTGGTCGGCAGCTAAAGGTGCGAATCGTCCCCCGCAATGGTAATGGAACCGGGGGTGTTCCCACGACGGCACCCAACCCATTTAACAGCCGTTATCTCTACGAGAGCTTCGTTGTCGGTCGAGGCAACTCCACCGCCTACGCCGCCGCTCGCGCCGTAGCCGAGCACCCGGGACGGGTCTATAACCCGCTCTATATCTACTCCGCCGCCGGGCTGGGCAAGACCCATCTCCTCCACGCTATCGGTAACGACCTCTTCAACTCTCGACCAGAACTTAAAATAGCCTACGTTACCAGCGAGGACTTCACCAACGAGTTCATCCAGTCAATCCGCTACGAACGCTCCGAAGAGTTGAGAGCCAAGTACCGCAACCTCGATGTTTTGCTCATTGACGATGTGCAGTTTCTGGCGGGTAAAGAGGCAACCCTCGATGAGTTGTTCCATACCTTTAACACTCTTTATAACAACAACAAACAGATTATCTTCACCTCGGACAGACCGCCCACCGAAATCAAACTCGACGAACGCCTGGTAACCCGCTTTGAGTGGGGACTCGTTATCGATATCCAGCCACCGGACATCGAAACCAGAATCGCGATCATCGAGTCAAAGTCGGAAAACGAAGGTATCAAGCTACCCGACGAGGTCGTTGACCTCATCGCCCAGCGGGTACGCAGCAACATCCGCACCATCGAGGGAGCAATCCTCCGCCTCTCCGCCTTTGCCGCTATCTCCGAGAAACCGATCACCCTCGAGATGGCACGTGAGGTACTCTCCAACATCCTGGGAAGAGAAACACCAAAAATCTCCATCGAGACAATTCAACGGACCGTCTGCAATCATTTTGAGATCTCGATGAAGCAGCTTCTTGGACGAGAGCGCAAAGCCAACATCTCCTTCGCCCGCCAGGTTGCCATGTACCTGGCCCGCAACCTGACCAACTCCAAGCTGGGCGAAATTGGTCTTTCCTTTGGCGGTCGAGACCACTCCACTGTTCTCCACAGCTACAACAAAATCCGCGACCTTGTCGAACGAGACCCCGATAACGCCGCCCTGATTAGTAAGCTGGAGCGTCTGGCGGTTTCGGGCGGCGAGTAGCCTTGTGATCGTAGCTGGGATAAGGTTAGCGTGCGCTTGAGTTGCAATCGCCAATTTGCGGGGACACGGCACGCCGTGTCCCTACGGTTTACCACCGCAGATATTTTTCCACAATATGGTTTCAAATCATTCTCACCCCGTAACCAGTGTAATCTCTATGAGTAAGGGTATTGACAGCGTTCTGGCATCTCTGGCAAAGCAGCCCTATCGACGGAACATCACCAACTGGAAGGTGATTCCACCGAGAGCTGCGAACTTTGATGAATACCCGGAGTGGCTCCACGAGCGGCTTGTCTCGGTGATGAAGAAGCGCGGCATTGACCAGCTTTACACCCACCAGCGCGAGGCTCTGGAGCTGATTCACGCTGGCAAGAACGTTGTAATCCAAACCCCCACCGCCAGCGGCAAGACCCTCTGCTACAACCTCCCTGTACTGGACACCGCCCTGCGAAATTCTTCCTCCCGCGCGCTATACCTCTTTCCAACCAAAGCCCTGGCGATGGATCAGATGCTGGAGCTGGCGAAGCTCGCCGAGCCGCTGGATTCCTCGCTTATCACCAACACCTACGACGGCGACACCCCCGCTGATGTTCGGCGGAAGATTCGTCAGTCAGGCAATGTGATCGTAACGAATCCCGATATGCTCCACGCCGGGATTCTGCCGCATCATACCAAGTGGCTGTCGCTGTTTGAGAACCTGCGCTATGTGGTCATCGACGAGCTGCACACCTATCGCGGGGTCTTTGGCAGTCACCTTGCCAACGTTCTGCGACGGTTAAGGAGAATAGCCAACTTCTACGGTGCCGACCCGACCTACATCCTCTGTTCTGCCACTATCGCCAATCCCAAAGAGCTTGCCGAGAGCCTGCTGGAAAAGCCCGTGGAGCTGGTCAGCCAGTCCGGCGCGCCCACGGCGGAGAAGCACTTCATCCTCTATAACACTCCCCTGGTCCATGTAAACACGGGAACCCGGGAGAGCTACGTCATGCACGCCCGGCGGCTGGCGGCGAAGTTTCTTGAGGCCAATGTCCAGACCATCGTCTTCTCCACGGCGCGAAT
>SWBW01001856.1_pt1 | contig 38928 bp, 37 predicted proteins | sample 4693041 | NCBI WGS metagenome assembly SWBW01 (sample SAMN10267271, study PRJNA491770) | bioreactor metagenome | isolation source: DHS bioreactor inoculated with marine methane seep sediment | place: Japan: Omine Ridge, Nankai Trough | collected 2006-05-06 | reverse complement strand
CTATTGATTCAACTATGGAAATAAATGATACAACGGCAAATGGTCCAACCGTTACGAATGAAGATCATTATGGAAGGTCTATTACAAATATAGGAGATCTTGATGGTGATGGTGTAGAAGATATTGTTGTGAGTGCACACATGAATGATACAAATGGTACAGATAGAGGCTCAATTCACATTCACTTTATGACAGTAACGGGTCCAGTAACTTCAATAGTAGAATCAAATTTAACAACATCAATAACAGAAATATCAGCAATGGGAAATGGAAATATAATAAATACAGGAGGAGAAAACCCAGAAAGACTAATAGAATGGGGAACAACATCAGGAATATATACAGATTCATGTTCAGCAGGAATAGGCAGTACAGGAACTTACTCGTGTAATATGACAAGTTTAACAGGTGATATAACATACTACACAAGAGCAAAAGCAATAAACTCAGTAGGAACAACATATGGAATAGAAACAAACTTCACAACGCTAGCAGTATCAGAAATAATAATCCCAGATCCAAACAACACAAACATGCAAAATGCAGTAAGCGACGGTCACATAACAGTAGACAACGGAACAATAGATAACACAACCCAAACAACAACCCAAGTACAAGTAACCTTCCAATCAAATACAACAAATGCAATATTCCCAAATAATACAGTGATAACAGAAGCATTAAATGGAAACTTCAACTTTGAAAACTTCATAACCCAAAATACATTAAATGAAGAAAGAGGAGACCATCCAAATGCAGTAGGAGCAGTAAGAATAGGTGTACCAGGAATATCATTAGACTTTACTAATGATATAACAATGGAAATAACTGTAAGCGAAGCTTACAATGGAATGATATTGGATGTACTCTCAAGAGAAGAAGGCGCTGCAGAAGGTTCAGAAGCTCTACATACAACATGTACAGTAACAAACGGTTTGTGTAGTTTCACAACAGACCACGCAACAACTTACATTGTAAACGGAGATGGAACAATATCAGGAATAGATGACCTAAACCTAAACGTAGAAGTAAATGCAACCCTATCAATGGATTGTTATGATAAAGATGGATCAACAGGAGATTATGATGTAATACTAGGAACAATAGCAAATCCAGGAATAGTAATAGCAGGAACTCCCGCAGTAGGACAATCAACTTGTATAGTAACAACAAATGATACCCAAGGTTATTACCTGTCAATGATAAATGATAATGGAGCTTCAAATACAACTCTAGTACATTCAAATAATACAGATGAAATACCAGACCTAACACAATTTGATCAAACAACAAAAGTAACAGAATCTTGGAACGCTCCAACAACAAAAGGTCTAGGATTCAGTGTAATACAATTCCCACAAGCAGATACAACAAATAATACGTTTAATAATATATGGACAACCTCAGGAAACCTTTGCGAAGAAGGAATAACATCCGATGACGCTGATTACGCAGGTGTACCACAAACAGCTCAGGTGGTAGCAGCTCATACAGCATATAATTCAACTTCATCAACAACTGATGTATGTTACAAAGTTGATGTATCACCATCACAACCTTCAGGAGTTTATACAGGGTCTGTTACTTATACGGCTACTTCTGATGCTAGTGGGTTTTGGCAGTAATACAAAGATTAGTTATTTTTTACCAAATCTGTCACTGTATAAGATTTACTCAAGTGACTATTTTTTATGAAAGAAGTTTGAATGTCGTTCAGTTATGTCCCGCCAATAATAAAAAACTAGCATAAGGATAGTTTTTTTTGTTGAAGTGCAATATTTTGAATAAGCCTTGATTTTTTTAGTATATGTAGTATTATGATATTTATGCAATGTAATTATATTACTTGCAGTAGCTTATAAAAGAGCGGAGTATAGTGTAATGGTAGCACGAGACGTTTGGGACGTTTTAGTCAGAGTTCAAATCTCTGTACTCCGACAATATTAAAAAACCACCTACTTAGGTGGTTTTATTGTAAAGTTTTCTGGCATATGGATATTAGAAAAAAAATTTACGCAGTATTGAAAATTGTTATAATTTTTTTAAGTAGTTTGCTATTTCTTGTAATATTGAATGGAAAAATATCATTATTTATGATTGTGGGAGCATTATCTATTACATATATAATTTTACATTATTGGGAAAAAAGATTTTTGGCAATAAAGAAGATCAATAAAACAAAAGTGAAATAAAATACTTAGTTAGAGTGTAGTATATAGTAAATACAGATTTTTGATATTAAAGCTTATAATTTTTTGGGGAAAATATGGATTCAGATATCGAATTAATAAAATTGCGAACAAATATCGTTGATGTCGTAGGTGAGTATGTAAAATTGACAAAGGCTGGAAGTGCTTTTAAGGCTTGCTGTCCTTTTCATCAAGAAAAGACTCCTTCATTTAATGTAAATGAAGAAAAACAGTTCTACCATTGTTTTGGATGTGGACAGGGTGGAGATATTTTTAGTTTTGTGATGGAAATGGAAAGTATGGGATTTCATGAGGTTCTTGTATTGTTAGCTGAGAAATCTGGAGTTGAGTTGCAAAATAATTTCACAAAAGGAAATAGTGAAAATCAAGATAATAAAAAGAAATTATTTAATGCTTTGGAATTAACGGCAAGGTTTTATGAAAAACAATTATGGGACGGAAGTGGGAATGAAAAAGCATTGCCATATTTACAAAATCGTGGACTTAGTGATGAAGTGATAAAAAAGTTTAGATTGGGATTTGCACCAGATGGATGGAATTACTTGAATGATTTTTTAAAGAAAAATGGATTTGATGATAAAATCATAGAGCAAACAGGGTCTATAATAAAGAGTGATAGAGGTTCATATTATGATAGATTTCGAAAACGAATAATATTTCCAATAAGTGATGCACTTGGTCGTGTGATAGGATTCACTTCTAGAGTGTTGCCAGGCGATGATGAATCACAAGCAAAATATATAAATACACCAGAAACATATTTGTATCATAAGAGTGCAGTGTTGTATGGAATAGATCATGCAAAGCAAATTATAAAGCAAGAAAATGCTGTCGTGGTAGTAGAAGGAAATATGGATGTAATAGCGGCATTTGAGTCAGGTATTCAAAATACAATCGCAGTATCTGGAACAGCCATGACAGATGAACATATAAAAATTTTAAAAAGATATACAAATCATTTCATATTATTTTTTGATGCTGATGAGGCGGGACAAGTTGCAGCTCGTAGAAGCGCATTATTTTGTCTAGATGCTGATGTGCAGTTATCAATGATATTACTCAGCGAAGGAAAGGATGCTGCTGATATAGCAAAAGAAAGTCCAGAGGAATTAAGGAATATTATAAAAAATGCAAAAAATGCAATTGATGTATTTATAGACATAGCAAAAGAAAAATATAACATAAATGATCCACATGGAAAAAGAGAAGCTGTAGAAGATATATCAGAAATAATAGCAAGTATTGTAAATGATATTGAAAGAGAAGAATGGATAATGAAGTGTGCTGATGAATTTGATGTTGAAAAAAGATTGGTTAGTAATTCTGTAAAAAAAATAATGGAAGAAAAATCTAGTGAGCCTGTGAATGCTGTAAAAAATCAATATGAACCAAAATTAACTAAGGCTGAGCAATCACAAATGCAAAGAATCTATAAGTCAATAATCTTGATGATGATGGCTTATCCACATGTTTGGGAACATGTTTATAAAAATAAAGAAAGATACGGCCAGGTAATAGATCAAAAAAATATAAATGCACTCATGAGAGAAGGTCCCCAATGTAATTTTTCTGTAGGAGAATTTGTTAGTAAAGATAGTAATAGGGAAAACTTGTATAAGTCAGCGATGTTGATGCAACAAAAATATGAAATAGAACATGAAGATGGTGGAAGTCCGATAGAAGACACAGAAACTTACATTTCAATTGCTACAGAAAATTTAAATAAGCGAAAAATTGAAATGTTGGTAGGTAAAATGGATGAAGCAGAAGCTAATGGAGATTATGAGACTCAGAAAAAAATATTAGAGCAAATAAGTAAATTGTCACAACAAGTAATAAGTAACTAAATTAAAGAAATGACAAAAAAGAAAACTACGAAAAAAGCAGTAAAGAAAGTAACTAAGAAAACTACGAAAAAAGCAGTAAAGAAAGTAACTAAGAAAACTACGAAAAAAGCAGTAAAGAAAACTACAAAGAAAGTAACTAAGAAAACTACGAAAAAAGCAACAAGAAAACATGGGACAAAAAGTAAAATGCCAGAACCTTTGGCGAAATTAATGGAACTTGGTAGGAAAAGAGGGTTTGTAACTGAGGATGAGATGATGCATGCAATGCCAAACATTGAAAAAGATGTTGGTGGATTGGAGGCATTTTATGAAAGTTTGGAGGATTTTGGTATTGATATTGTGAACTCTGATGATATATTGCAAGTTGAACCACAACAAGATACTAGAAGTAAAAAAGGTAAAAAAATCCAAAAGAAAAAAGATGTTCTTTTGGTTGAAGAGGCAGCTGCAGCTGAAAGTAATACAGCAGATTTGGTTCAAATGTATTTGAAGGAAATTGGACGAACTCCACTACTTACACGCGAAGAAGAGGTTACCATTGCAAAGGCTATAGAAGCAGGTGATGAGGCTGCGAGACAACAGCTTACAGAAGCAAATCTAAGACTTGTGGTATCTATTGCAAAAAAATATGTTGGGCGTTCGACAAATTTGTCACTTCTTGATTTAATACAAGAGGGAAATATTGGACTTTTTCGTGCAGTAGAAAAATTTGATTATCACAAAGGTTATAAATTTTCTACATATGCTACTTGGTGGATACGACAAGCTATCACTCGTGCATTAGCTGATCAATCTCGTACCATACGTATACCAGTGCACATGGTTGAGACAATTAATAAGTATATGCAAATTGTGAGGCGTCTTGTTCAGGAGCTTGGTCGTGAGCCAATGCCTGAGGAAGTTGCAGCTGAAATGGATCTCGATATTGATAAGGTTCGTCATATCCAAAAAATTTCCCAAGATACTGTATCACTGGAAACTTCAGTCGGAGACAGTGATGATGATAGTGTATTAGGAGATTTCATAGAAGATACAGAATCAATAGCGCCACAACAAGGAGCATCTAGAACATTACTTACAGAACATATCGGAGAAGTGTTGGAAGACCTATCACCAAGAGAACAAAAGATTTTACAAATAAGATTTGGACTTGAGGACGGTGTTACTCATACACTTGAAGAAGTGGGACAAGAATTTGGAGTTACTCGTGAACGTATTCGTCAAATCGAAGCAAAAGCGTTGGAAAAGATTCGTGACAATGATGGAGTAAATAAATTGAGAGATTACTAATAAATATTAATAATAAAATTATGGGAATTGGAGAAGAACCAATAACAATATCAGCTGATAATTTTAAAGCAGATGTAGATAAGTTTGCAAATGAAGTTTTATCTACAAAAACAGAAACATCTGAGGGTAATATGGCACTAGATGAGACAGTATTAAAACAAGCAGAATTGAGACATGCCGATTTAGAAGATGGAAATAAAGAGGTGGTATTGTCTGAAGATAGTTCTGAAGTTGAGGCTAATAAAATAGTAGAATCTGAAGAACAAAATATACAAAAAATTGTGGAAGGATTGGGAGGTAATACAGTTGAAAATGTCGGAGATGATCTTACTAATCTTAATGAAGTAGGTGTGCTAGTATCTGACATAGTCGAAAAAGTTGAAATAGAAATAAGTGAAAATCTTATAAAAGAAGGCAATTTAGCTGATATTCATAATCAAATTACAGCAATGAAAAAATATTGTGAAGATAATGAAGTGGAAATTGAGAGTATGCTAAGTGGAGAAAATGAGAAAGATAATGTTATTGAGTATATATTACAAAATTATAATAAATAGCATTTAGTTAAAAAAGTTTTTATAAAAATAGACCTTTAGTAAGGGTCTATTTTTTTTGGTTATATTTAAGTAAAATAGTTAAGTTGAAATCATCCAGCATTCTCCAGGGTATTGACAAAATTGTAATATTGATGTATCGTAAGTAGTTATTTGTATTTTAACAATTATAAAAATAACTAACGGAGGCGTCGGATATGATTACAGCAATGAGAAGATTATTGTGTAGTTCGGTGAATGCGAAGTTATGTCTAGTGCGTCAAAATACTAGATATGAAGAAGTGGGCAATAGCGCCAAGCATAGAGTGAACAGTATTTTAAAAGGTAATGAAAAACCTGATTTAACCGAAAAAGTTTTAGTGTATGATATGGGTCATTTTCAAATTATTGAATATATTTTTTTTGGAAATAAACCAGTATCATTTCTTTGGATAAAGAGGGAAAGAGATGGTAAGATGTTGGATTTATTACAACTACTGCTGGGAAACTACATTTTTTTGCCACAAATATTATCTAATATTGAAACATCTCATATCGCTATAGCCTGGAGAGAAAAGTTATTAGAAGGATATGACTGTCATATTGGTAATGAATTTTGCAATAGGTTTTATACTAATCACACCAATAGCAATGGTGCAGGAGTTATAGTCTATAAAGACATCACAATTCCAGGCAATATGTTTAGCATGATGCATGAAATTGTACATGTATGGCAAGCTATGATCTGGCCACATGAAACACAAACTATTTCGTGTATTAAGTTGGCCGTTGATAATATGGATTTCAATAATAATTCACTGAATAATATTATCGAATTCAATGATGTTTTGAGTAAGTATTCTTCAAAAATATCATTAGTTCATTATAGTGATTGTACATTAGGCAATGACGTACAAAATGCATTATCAGAAAATGCAATTCTTTCATTGAAAAATAATAATTTCTTTTTTCAAAGTGAAACAGATGTTATGTCTAAATTGTTACAACATTATATCTGGAGAGAAAAACACGCTTGGATTATTGCTAAGCAGTTATTGAAACAGATTTCAAGAGGTTTTGTAGATATTGAACCAAATTTGAATACAAATGATTTGGAACAATACGCGCAAAATTATTTACAAACACATTTGAGCAGTTTAAATAAAATGCTCAAACATGATTGGAGGACTGTAGAGTAAACACCTATAATTTTAATGAAATTATAGGTGTTTTTATTTGTAAATAAATTATAAAAATAATAAATAATAAACGCTTGCAAAATTTTTATTTTTACCTTATAATCATATCTGTAGCTAAAGAATAAATATATTCCGAGGTAGCTCAGCGGTAGAGCAGTTGGCTGTTAACCAATTGGTCGTCGGTTCGAATCCGACTCTCGGAGCCATCTTGTGCTAGCACGACTAGCATACGAAAGACTACTTTTATAAAGTAGTTTTTTTTGTATTAAAGTTCATGTAAATCCTGGAATTTTTTTGAATAGAGGAGTACAATGGGAATATTGATATAAATTAGTGGTATATGGCAAATAATAAAGAAGCACAGGCGCGTATCAAGATAAACACGCTACTTGAAGATGCAGGTTGGCGTTTTTTTGATGATGAAAATGGACCAGCTAATATTCAGCTTGAGGCTAACGTTAAAATAAAAAAGGAAGATGTTGATAATCAAGGAGATGATTTTGAAAATGTAACAAATGGGTCTATTGATTACCTTCTCTTAGATCAAGATGGTAAAGCCCTTGTTGTTCTAGAGGCAAAAAGAGAGAATATAAATCCTTTAAGTGCTAAAGGACAAGCTAGATATTATGCAAGAGATAATCATGCTAGATATATTATTTTATCAAATGGTAATATTCATTATTTATGGGATATACAAAAAGGAAATCCTGAAATAATAATTAAATTTCCAACACAAGATTCTCTAATTGAATTTAGTGAGTATAATCCAAATCCTGAAAGTTTATCTTCAGAAGATGTTGGAGAAGATTATGTGGCTCTATCTCAAGATTCAAATTTTCATAATAATCCAGTTTGGGTAAATGGTTCAGAAGAAGAAAAAACAGATCTTTTGTCAGCATCAGGAATTAAGATTTTAAGAGATTATCAAATTGAGTCGGTTCACGCTATTCAAAAAGCAGCGAAGGAAGGAAAAACTAGATACCTTTTAGAAATGGCAACTGGTACAGGAAAGACTCTAACAACTGCGGCTATTTCAAAGTTATTTCTGAAAACTGGAAATGCAAAAAGAATCTTATTTTTAGTTGATAGACTAGAGCTTGAAGATCAAGCAAAAAAAGCTTTCAAGGAATATCTTGAAAAAGATTATCAAATTGCAGTTTATAAAGAAAATAAAGAAACGTGGAGAAATGCACAAATAGTTATTACAACTGTGCAAAGCTTGGCAGTAAATGATAGATATAAAAAAGAATTTTCCCCAACTGATTTTGAGTTTGTAATATCAGATGAATCACATAGATCAATTAGTGGAAATGCCAGAGCTGTTTTTGAGTATTTTATTGGTTATAAACTTGGGTTAACAGCTACACCAAAAGATTACTTGAAAGGAATTGATTCTGAAAAAACAAAAAATTCACAAAGAGCTTTTGAAAGAAGGCAACTTTTGGATACCTATAAAACTTTTGGATGTGAGTCAGGTGATCCAACATATAAGTTTAGTTTATCTGATGGTGTTCCAGAATATTTAGTAAATCCCTATCTTTTGGATATTAGAACAGAAATAACGACTGAACTTTTATCGGAGGAGGGTTATTCGGTACATACAGTAGATGAAAGCGGTGAGCATCAAGAAGAAACTTTTTTTGGAAGGAGTTTTGAAAGGAGGTTTTTTAACGAAAAAACTAATATTCAATTTTGTAAGGTTTTTTTAGATAGAGCAAAAAGAGATCCAGTTAGTGGTGAAATAGGAAAAGGAATAATTTTTACAGTCAGTCAAAATCATGCTGCAAAAATTACAAATATTTTAAATAAAATGGCAATGCAGAAATGGCCAGAAAAATATGAGTCAGATTTTGCTGTACAGGTGACCTCACATGTAAAAGATGCTCAGCAAATGACAGTTGATTTTTCAAATGATAGATTGAATGGTATCAGTAAATTTAAAGAGGGCTACAGAACAAGTAGGACAAGGATAGCCGTTACTGTTGGAATGATGACAACTGGATATGACTGTCCAAATTTGTTAAATGTAGTTTTAATGAGACCAATCTTTTCTCCTTCTGATTTTGTGCAGATAAAAGGGCGTGGTACAAGGAAAAATGTCTTTAAATACATAAATCCAGAAACAAAAGAAGTGGAAAAAATAGATAAGGATAATTTCTTCCTTTTTGATTTTTTTGCAAATTATGAATACTTTGAAGAAGACTTCGATTATGGTGAGCAGTTGGAACTTCCAAAAGAACAACCAGGAGAAGGCAGTGAAGGTGAAACAAGGTCAGGAATTGATGAAATAGATTTAGAATCAGATGATGAGATTGTAAGTGAAGATGTAGTGAAAATTGGCATAGAAGGAATGAGGATAGACAGAGAAGCTTTTTCTAAATTTATAAAAGAGGATATACAAGAAAATCAAGAAATAAAAGATTTATATGAAGAAAATAGGAAATCAGAAGCAGGAGAAATTTTAAGAACAGAAGTTTTTGATAAGCCAAATAATTTTATGAATCTTGATAAAATTAAAAAAGCACTAGGACTAGATAGAAGAGTTAGGATACCTGAAGTCTTAGATTATGCTTTTGGAAAAAAAGAAAAATTTGAAACAAAAGCAGAATTATTAGATAGTGAATTTGAAAAATTTAGATCAACAGAAATGGAATTAGAAATAGACTCAGAAGATTATGCAAAGACAAAATATTTCTTTAATACATATATCGAAGATCAAGAAATAGAAACTATTATAGATAGTGGAGAATATGCACTTTTAGAAACAAATTCAAAACTTTCAATGAGTGAAATCCCAGAGAAATATGGAGAAAGAATTCCAATGTATATAAAAGATTATATAAATACAAATATTTACAGATAAAATTATGTTAACATCAGAAGCAAAAAGAAGGATAGATGGGGCAAGACAAGTATTGGTAGGAGTATTGCCAAATCCAATGCAACAAGTGGAACAAATAACCATTGCTCTCATTTATAAATTTATGGATGATATGGATGAAGAAGCAAGGAGATTACCAAATGGAAAAGGTAGTTTTTTCGTGGGTGAGTTGAAAGAGTATTCTTGGCACAATTTAATGGATACGAGACTGACAAATCAAGATAAATTAAATCGTTATCAAGAAGCAACTAAAAAAATATCAGAAAGTGAAAAAATCCCAGAACTCTTCAGGTCAATTTTTAGGAATACATATTTACCGTTTAATGACCCTCGAATTTTAGGATTATTTTTGTCAGAAATAAACCAGTTTGATTACGACAATTCGGAAGAGCTTGGAAATGCCTATGAATATCTGCTCAGTATTATGGGGTCGCAAGGAGATGCAGGACAGTTTAGAACACCACGACATATCATTGATTTTATTGTAAGGGCTATTGACCCTAAAAAAGATGATAGGATTTTAGACCCAGCCTGTGGGACTGCAGGTTTTTTAATTTCTGCCTATAAACATATTATAGAAGCTCATGATGGCATTGATAACAAAACAGGAAAGCCAACAGGTAAAGAAACCCCGTTAACAGCTTCAGAAAGGTCAAAAATTCATAAAAATATCACAGGGTACGATATTGACCCAAATATGGTAAAAACTGCAAAAGTAAATACATATTTACATAAGTTCAAAAATCCAGATATTAAGGTTTATGATACGATTTCAAAAACGGAACATTGGGATGAGGAATTTGATGTAATTTTAGCCAACCCGCCATTCATGACACCAAAAGGTGGGATTGAGCCACATTCAAAATTTAAATCAAAGGCAAAGAGAGCAGAGGTTCTTTTTGTTGATTATATTTTGGAACATCTTAGTTTAAAAGGTCGGGCGGGAATCATCGTGCCTGAAGGAGTTGTTTTTCAATCAGCAAATGCTTATAAAGCACTCCGTAAAGATTTGGTAGAGGATGGGCTCTATGCAGTAGTGTCATTGCCGTCCGGGGTTTTTAATCCTTATTCTGGAGTAAAGACCTCAATATTACTTTTTGACAAAGATATTACAAAAAAGAATAAAGAAATTTTATTTTTAAAAATTAATCAAGATGGTTTTGATTTAGGAGCGCAGAGGCGAGAAACTCCAGATAAAAATGATTTACCATTAGCTTTAGAGATTTTGAGAGAATGGAAAGGGAATCAGAAAGTAAAGAAAAATCAAACTATTGCTTTTGCAATTAAAAAAACAAAAATCGTAGAAAGTGGAGATTATAATCTGATAGGAGATAGATATAGGGAAGTTGTAGATTATTCTAATGTTAAGTGGGAGATGGTGGAGTTGGGAGATGTTTTAGATTACGAACAACCAACTAATTATATAGTTAGCTCAACTAACTATAATAAAAATTATAAAATACCAGTTTTAACTGCTGGTAAGAGTTTTTTACTTGGATATACAGATGAAAATGATGGAATTTTCTCAGAAGATCACCTTCCAGTTATTATATTTGATGATTTTACTACTGCAACAAAGTTTGTTGATTTTCCGTTTAAGGTTAAATCATCAGCCATGAAAATATTAAAAATAAAAGATAAAACATTATCTAGTATTGATTTTATATTTTTAATGATGAAAAATATAGATTTTAACTCTTCTACTCATAAAAGGTATTGGATATCACAATATGCAAAAATTAAAATCCCACTTCCACCTCTTGAAATTCAAAAACAAATTGTCAAAGAATTAGACGGTTATCAAAAAGTTATCGACGGAGCAAAACAGGTTGTAGAAAACTGGAAACCAAATATAAAAATTGATCCAGATTGGGAAATGGTGGAACTAGAAAAATTATTATCAGATAAGAAGCATTCCATGAAAGCAGGACCTTTTGGATCCTCTCTTAAAAAAGAATTTTATGTAAAAAGTGGTTATAAAATTTATGGACAAGAACACGTAATTAAGAATGATTTTACATACGGCAATTATTATATTGATGAGGAAAAATTTAGAGAATTAGAGAGCTGTAAAATAAAGACTGATGACATCTTAATTAGCCTTGTTGGAACTATAGGAAAAATAGTTATTGTTCCGCCTGTATTTGAGAAGGGTATTATAAATCCTCGCTTAATAAAAATTACATTAGATGAAGAAAAAATGATGCCGATATTTTTTCAAAAATATTTTCAAAGTGATTTGATTTTTTCTCAACTTAATCAAAAAGCTGGAGGTGTAACAATGCCAGTGCTCAATGGTAGAATTTTAAAAACATTAAAATTTCCTTTAGCTCCAATGAAAATACAAGAAAAAATTATAGAAGACATTGAAATAGAACAAAAAATAGTTGATGCAAATAAAAAACTCATTGAAATTTTTGAACAAAAACTAAAAACTAAAATCTCTGAAGTTTGGGGACAATAATTTATGTATTATTATGCTTAGAAAATATGATGAATATATACAAAATTTATTAATAGCTCAATATGAAGTTTCAGAAACTATAGAACATAAACTTACAAGAGGAGAAGTTAGGGAGGATTTTCTGAAAGAAGTTATTATTAAAAGATTGCCGAGATACAGAGCAATCAATGGTGTTATTGTTGATGAAAATGGAAAGCAAAGTCCTCAATGTGATTGTATTTTATTGGATGCCAATGCTCCAACTAGAAAAATTGGAAATCAAGAAATAGTGGATATAAGAGATGTATTATTTGTTATTGAAATAAAAAGCAATGCTACGGGAGGTGATTTAAAAAAATATGACAAAGACATAGCAAGAATAAAAGGAATGAAGCATGTGAATGATAAAATGAAATTTATTTTATTTGCATATAAAGTTGATCTAAAACATAAAACAGTTTTAAAAAGGTTTCATTGGGAGATAGATAATTCTACAGGAGTTATTTATTATTTGAAAGATGAAAACGGTGGGAAAGAGGAATATTCAAATATAGATATATTGCTAAGTCTAGACAGAACTTGTGATTTAAGAGAAAAACCAGATGAGAGCAAAGAATTCTTAATGAGAAAAATAGATAATGGAAAAGGGCAGTTGGAATATTTTTATGATAAAAATCACCCAACCATGGCACAATTATTTGCTATATTAAGTTAATTTACAAATCAGATTTTAGAATTTTTAGTATAAATAAAAAATATAATAAATAAAAATATGTACATAATAGATAAAAGTAATAATGATCTAAATGAAATATCGCCAGTAACTTTTTCAGAGGCTGGATTTAAGGAACGAAAGAATTTACAAGAGTGGATAGCAAAAAATCCATCATGCCTTGGAGAAGAACTCTTAATTATTCAAAAAGAATTTGCAGGATTTGATGAGACAAAAGAAAGGTTGGACTTGTTAGCCTTAGATAAATCTGGTAATTTAGTGATTATTGAAAATAAGCTGGATAGCACGGGAAAAGACGTTACATGGCAAGCATTGAAATATGTGTCGTATTGTTCAAGTTTATCGATTGAGGATATCGAAATGATATATGCTGATTATCTTGAAGATATAAATTGTGAAGAGAGTGCAAGGGATATGTTAGCAGAATTTTTTGATGGTGAAGAATATGCTGAAAAAGTTAATATAGGTTATTCACAAAGAATGATTTTAGTTTCAGGTAGCTATAGAAAAGAAGTTACATCGACTGTAATGTGGCTTTTAAATAATGGGATAGACATTGTGTGCTTTAAGGCTACACCATATAAACTCAAAGAAGATTATATTATTGACTTTAAACAGATTATTCCACTTGAAGATGCAGAAGAATTTATGATTAAGATTGCAGAAAAGCAAAAGAAAGAAACATTGAGTCAGAGGGTTCGTGGCTCTAGGCAAGAAAAAATAAAATCTTTTTGGTCAAAATTTCTGGAATCATCAAGTAAAACGGAGCAAACTAAACATCTAACAGAAAATTTAACAGCAAGAACTGAAATGTGGATTCCTGTAGGACTAGGAAAGTCCGGTGTATCAATGAGTCTTGTAGTGTCTGGGAAATATGCACGCTACGAGGTTTATATTAATCGTGGAAAAAAGGAAGAAAATAAAAAAATATTTGATGCATTTGAATCATATAAGGAGGAAATAGAGCGAGAGATTGGGTTGGAGTTGGAATGGGAACGTATGGAAGACAAAGTTACTTCACGAATTAAACGACAAAATAATGAAGTAAGTGTTTATAGTACAGAAGATCATGCTGAGATAATTACATTTTTACTAGATGGTTTAATAAAAATGCAACCAGTTTTTGAAAAGTATGTTAAAAAAATTGATGTATAATATTTTTTAAATATAGATATATAAAACAAAAAAGAAGGTTACTCATTTTAGAGTAGCCTTCTTTTGATATAGTTTATATAGAGTGATTGTATTTTTTTAAAATTGTTCAATGATTTCGAGTACATCACCTTCTAGTGACACTTTTGCTTTGACAGTATTTTTTATAAGTGCACCAAATGCATTTGATCCTCTAAATGTAGTGATTACAACTAGATGATCTTCCATATCAAAATATCTAGTTTCCACATGATCATAACTTTTTGGATCATTCATGGAATCTTTAATCATACGCGAAAGGTTTCTATGTGATCCATCCCATGCACTGAATTGACTTTCTAGGGTTGATTCTCGTTTTAGCCTTTCTTCCTCATCAGCCTTCTCTTGATTCTCTTTTTCAGCCTCTTTTCTTTTTTGTTCAGCTTCAATTACATAATCTTTTCTTGCATTCCCATCATTTTGTAATTCTTTAATAAATAATTCATTTAATTTTTTATTGACAAGAAATTCCGTAAGTAATTTGTTGTCTATTAGTAAATTAAAATCATCATCAGACATTTTTGTTAGTATTTTTTTGATTTCATCAGAATCTTGCAGTCTATTAATATCTCTTTGGAGAGTTGATACATTGCTATTGCGAGGATCTAATTTTTTAGCTTCTAATAATACAACTGTTGCTTGTTCTATATTATTATCATTGATGTAACTTTCAGCTTTTGTAATTAGTGTCTCCGACTTTTGACTTGCAATATTGGCAGTATCTTTTTTAATTTTTTGTTCATTATCTGTAATCATATTTGTTGTTATTCCAAATAATACAAAACAGGCTACTGTCAATAAGCCAAGTACCGTTCTCAATAGTCCTTTTGATAGTTTGTGTGCAAAAATAGGATAAAATATTTTAGGTGCCAACCAGCTGATTAAAAATGAAAATAAGAATATAAGCAGCCACAGCATAAAAAAGTCATCTTTTGGCATGATAACAAATAGCAATATTGCTATTACAATAGTGATTAGTGTTGGTTTTGGTATATTTTTCATACGCGTTATTTGCATTAGGTTAATTATAATTGCGGGAGATACAAAAAGCTCCCCGCAAGGTGAGCCATTTCTGACTCCATATCTATTCCTAGATATGACCAACCAAAGGCATCCTCACGAGGAGTTTACTGCTTTGGTTGGATTTTCAGACCACTCACCATAATTGGCGGTTGGGCCTGTTTTTCAAATTGTATCTTTACTATACACTTTTAAAAGAACTTTTTCAATACGGGTGTGTCAGTTATTTTTAGGGTGGTCTCATATTTTTTGTAATGTTAATTTTTTATCTTTTAATACTAATTTACCCTGAAAGCAATCAAGTAATTCTCGTTTTTCATAAAGATCACCGTCATTTAATATAAATTTTGCATAGTTCTTAATATCAATTTCACTAATTTTTATATCTTGCTCAATATTAAGTAAAGATTGTTGAAATTTTTTAATTCGAGTTACCTCTTTTTTAATTTTCTCCCGCATAACTTTTTCATTAATGCCAATTGTATCGACAAGTTTTTTAAATTCTTGAATTAGAGCTTTTTCTTCGGTGTAACACCCTTTGCAATTAACATCTTTTGATTTTGCACATAGGTAATATACATATCTTTTAACATCACCACTTGCAAGTTTTTTAAATTTCTCATCAGCTGATATGCCTGAGCCACATTGTCCACATATCATAATTTTGGTAAATGCAAATTCTTTTGATTTTCGAGCTGTAAGTGCTTGGCTTTTGACTTGCTCTTGTACTTGATCAAATAGCTCTTTGGTGATGATAGGCTTATGCTTTCCTTTATACCAGTTACCACTTCCACGAGGATATTCAAAAGTACCATAGTAGAAAGTGTTTTGAAGTACAAGATATATATTACTTAAAGATAAATTTTTGTTACCTGCTGCTGTTTTGAAGTTAAGTTCAAATCTTAACCAATTATAGACCTTCCTTCCAGACCACTTTTCATAGGCAACTTTTTCAAATATTTTTTTTATAATAGGACCACGTTCAGAATCAATTTTTACATGTCCCTTCTTATCAATTTCTTTAATATTTAGATATCCAGTAGGTGCCACAGATGGCCATAAGCCCATTTCCACCTTTGCTCGTAAGCCTCGTTTGACATTAATGCTTTTATTGTCATTTTCAAGCTTTGCTTGACTACAAAGAATCATCAAAAGAAATTTTTCATTTGGAGAGTTTCTAAATGTTTGACCATAAGTACGAATCTCTGCTAATTTCTGTTCATCCATGAGATCTACAATAGATCCTAAGTCACCAGCATTACGAGATAATCGATCAGGTGCCCATGTTATTATTCCAGTATATCGACCTCTTTGAATATCTTCTAAAAGTTCTTTAAATACTGGACGTGTCCCAGAATCTTTTGCAGAATGCGATTCACGTCTAATATCAATGACATTAAGATTTTCACGTTCTGCAATTGCAAGCATTTCTTTAATTTGTGACTCAATCGATAAAGCTTGTTTTTCATCAGATTCAGTTGACTTACGAGCATATAGGCAATAGCGAATATTTTCTGTTGATAATTCTTGTGTCGTCATACATCATTAATAAATTGTTATATATCTATTAATGACAGAGAATGTATGTTTTGCTAAGTCTATGCAAAATACATGAACTGCGTTACAATGGTCGACCCTTTCTATCGCAATTTTTGTCCATATCGACGTAGTCGCTACAGTAGAGTGTATCGTCGTCATCATCACTACCTAACCAAAACAGAAGAATAGTACCTTCATTGGAATGTTCGTCCATTGTTGCATTGATGAGTAATGAAAATGCATCAGCTAGATCATCATGTTTTTCTACACCAAAACCAACAAGTTGTTCAATTAATCTTTTACAACCTTTACGTGGAAACTTAATAATCCCAGATTTTATTGCTGTTGATGTAAGTGCAAGGCGTGTTCGCTTGTCGCCCTTAGGTTTAATGGCTGTTGCATTAATTCCTTGATGCTCAAGCATTTGAGGTAGTGCCTCTTGGTAGGCAACACTTTCAACAAATAACTTACTACCTTCACCTGAAAGATGAGTATTTGTAATATCTTTCATAAGATCAACTTGTTCTGGAAATGTAATCTTTTTTACAATAGGATTTGGTAGAATGTAGATTCTTAGGTTGTCTGATCGAGAATAGATGTGAGCAAATACAATGGCAGTATCATCCGCAGAATCCTTTGTGGAAATTGCAAGATCTACTCCCGCATATGTTGCACGGTAACCTTTGTGATCTTCACCAGGCAATTCATCATAGTACTGAAGCCATTCTGGATAAATAACTTGATCATCACTTGGTATAATGCGTAAGAGGTATTCACGTTGCCAAGATAATTCACTTGCAACACTCTTTTTTTCTTTCTCCAATGCTTTAGCATCAGGATACTTTCCTGGCCATATGCAATGTTCCTTGTCATCGAGGAGGGGATAGGACTTAAATATGCCATCGGCCTTATCTTGTGAAACCTCATCTTTAATTCTCATTAGTAGGGAATCTTCATGTAGTAGATTTCCAACGATAATAAGTCTCGTATTACGATCACCTGCAGGAACAACCTCGCCACGCAACCAGTTATATGTTTTATTTCGACTCTCACGTGTTTTAGTTGATTGTACGTCTTCAACATCATCACAAATAAAAAGATCAGGTCGATGTTCGTTGTGACGGATACCACGAATACTTTGCTCCGTAGAAGCAACTGTAATGCGTGCACCGTGTTTTTTAAAAACTAACGAATGAGAACCCCATTCATCACTTTCTTCTTGAAATGGTCCAAGGTCTCTTTTGAGAAGTTCATTACCTTCAAGCTCCGTGCGAATATTCATCATGTGCTGTTTTGCTTGTGCCTGTGTTTGTGTAAAGATCATACAAAACTTTTTTTGTTGTTTACCAAGTATTGCCCAAATAGGGTAAGCAGTTGTTACAACTGTTGATTTACCTGATCCACGAAAAGCAACCACATACAAATTTTCCGTTGCACTTGTCTCAAGATGGTGCATGATTTCTTTTTGAAAGTCGGCTGTTGGATATTTTACATAATGTGCATAGTAAAAGTGAAAGAAATACATAAAGCTATCTTTCGTAATACTTGTACGTACTGCACGGTCTTTCATCATTTTGTTTATCAGTGCTGTGGGTAACACTGAATTAGTTTTTCTTTTTGTCATATCTTTTCTTTAAATTATTTATAGAGTTAGTTTTATTAAGCGATGCAAGTTTTAGAGCTTGCTTCACAATCTTTTGTTGAGAAGGTGTTAGCTCTTCAACATCTTCCTTTGTAGTAATTTCTACTTTGTTTTTGTAATTGTCATTACGATGTCTTAACCAAAAACTAATTGCTGACCAATTTTTTTCTTTGATCATGGTAAGTAGTTGGCTTTCTGACATATCATTTACGAAGGCAACACCATCAGAGAGAGCTTCATCCATTTGTGTCGCAAATTTTTTATCTTCACGTCGCCAGCGATAAACACTATTGCGTGAAATTCCAGTTTTTTCACAAGCAACTTGTACAATTGGCACCTTGCGCAACTCTTCAAGAAATTGCTTTGTTAATTTATTTTTCTTCATAGAATTTTTTTATAATTTTTACTTTATCTCCTGTAAGCTTCTCGTATCTTTGAATCGCTAAATCACAGAAGACCTCGGAAGTCTCTGTTGCGTATACAATACGATCAAGCTGATGTGCACAAATCATGGTACTAGCTGATCCAGAAAAGGAATCAAAAATAATATCACCAGGTTTTGTACATCGTTTAATTGCTTTTTCATGAAGTTCAGGATTTTTTTCTGTCGGATGACTATATTTATTACCAGCTAGTCGTTTTACTGCCCAGACATTTGTAACATAATCATGTAGGTCATTGCCTGTACCAGCATCCCTATTCATTACTTCATTGAGATTTGTAAGGTTTTTTGAAAGAAATGGCTTTCCTAGTGTGCCATAACAACAATATTCAAGTACCTTATTAAATGCGACATCAGGGCAGGGAGATGCATTATTTTTTAACCACACATTCAATCTACGATTTCTTATACCAAGGTCATTGTAGAGAGTTTGAAATACCCATACCCAAGCTTCATCACACCACATGAAAATGTGTAGATCTTTTTGTGATACTGAAATAGCATTTTCTAGTGCTTGTTTTATAAATAATTTGTAGTCTTTAGGTGATTTATCATCATCAACATCACCACCATAGTTTGCTTTATTGCCAACACCTTTGTTATAGTCAAGAGCAATATTGTAAGGTGGGTCGCTATAATACATTGCAACTTTATCTTTTCCAAAAAGATTTTTTACTGCATCAGGATCAGTTGCACTTGCACAAAGAAGTTTGTGTTTTCCCATAATGATAAGGTCACCACGTTTTGTGACAGGGGAATGAATCTTATTTAGTTCCTTTGTTGTTTCAAAATCATCATCGATAGATTCATTATCTTTGTCCCAAAACGAGACAAGTTCCATATCATCAAATCCTGCATCTGATAGGATATCTAAATCAAAGTGTTTGAGTAAGTCGTAGTCCCAGTCGCCACCAAGTTTATTACTAGCGATGAGATATTGCTCAGATTCTTTTTTAGTAAGTGCACGATTAGGAATACGTACATCAATTGTTTCAGTCCCTCGCCCTAGGATTTTTAGTGCAAGGAGTCTTTGGTGTCCTGCAAGTATTTTGTTATCCAAATCCACAACAGGAATTTCGACCAAGTTATATTTCCTCAATGACTTTTTTAGATCTGACATTTGCTTGTCAGAAATTGTACGTGGATTGATCTCTTGAGGTACAAGTTCATCAACACGGCGCTTTGTGGTGCACCAGACCAATTGTTGTTGAGACATATGGTTGTTTTAATATTTAATAAGTCTTCACTCTATATACTAAAATTTTAGTGAAATGAAAAAAATCCCATAATAAAGGGATTTATATGACTTGAACTAATAAAAAAGCTCACTAAATTTTTAGTGAGCTTTAGTAAAGATGGTCATCATTATAATTCTCGGTTCTTAGATCATGACTTCCTGATTGTGTGTGAATATTGCCATTTCCACGCAGGTCAGGTAGGGGTTTTAGAATAAATTTGGGTTTATATCCACCATATTCTTTATAGTTGTAAAAAGGATCGTCATGAATTCCAAAAGTATTCATTAAGTGTTTTACAAGATTAGATCTGGTAGCATGAACTATTGCCGAATTGTTAAAAAATCCTGAGTCTACAAGAGTTTTTACTGTAGCTATACTATCAACTCCTTTGACTTCATACGCAGAAAGAGCATAAAGTAAGAGCCAAGATTGGGAGCATCTTTTGTTTTTTGTGAAAGATAAATCTAGATCGGTGTATTTACCTAAATACATGTTTTTACAGTGTATTACAACACTATCTTCAGTCTCAAAAGAAATCACTATATTCTCCCACACAGCATTAGCAGGTAGTTGAATTAAAGGCTCTGGAAGCGAGTGCACAGTTTTGGAGTGATCTTGGCTGAGTTGTTCACTTAATAAAATTGCAGTTTTTTGTGCAATGCGATCTTCTTGTTCGCGTGAAAGTGTAATTGGTGGAGGAGGCGCTACTATATATTCTATTGATGGTTCGGGAGGATAGATAATAGAAGTGGGAGAGATAAAAATACGCATATTTTTTTTAATACGATCACTTTCTTTTTGAAGTTGTGTAAGTTGTTTAGTGATATAGGAAAAATCAACAAGTTTTAAAAATGTGTTTGAGGTATTGGATAGTTGTATTGCTGTATTACGCAGCAAATCCATTTGTGGTTTTAATGCTGTTTGCATTAGTTGCATATCCTTATGAACATCTTTGAAAAGGGTGATATCAGGTAATGTAGAATTTAAAGCAACTGGTATTTGTGGAATGTAGGTGTTTATTTGGTTTTCAATAGTTTGTGGAATTTTTTTTGACATAAAGTTTTTTGAAGATTATTTATTCATGTTCATACTAGCAGAAGCTTGCAATTTTGTATAGGGCAGTGTATACTTCTTATACTATGATAAAAAATAACTTGAGTGACAAAGACAAAAAGGCATATGCATTAATTCGTAATAGGATTGTTCATTATGGAGAGAGTCCTTCTTTGCGAGAAATTAATGAAATAACAGGAGGCAAATCGCCACGTTCTGCAAGTTTGGTTGTGGATCGTCTCATTAAGGCAAATTTGATTAAAAAAAATGGCAGAAGTCTTATTCTTACCAATACACAGCCAATACAATCCATAAGCACAATAGACATTCCTTTAGTAGGTTCAGTTGCTTGTGGGACACCAATATTTGCTAAAGAGAACATTCAAGCAAAAATACCTGTTTCAACAAAGCTTGCAAAAAAAGGCTTTGAATATTTTCTCTTGCGAGCAAAGGGAAGTTCAATGAATCTTGCAGGTATAAATGGAGGTGATTTACTACTTATACGTAAGCAGTCAACTGCGGAAAAAGGAGACAAAGTAGTTGCATTGATTAATGATGAGGCAACAGTAAAGTTTTTTGAACAAACTGATGAAGTTGTCATTCTTCGTCCGAAGTCAAGCAAGAAAAAACATAAACCAATTATATTAACAGAAAATTGTGTGATACAAGGGGTGGTAGTGACATCACTTCCAGGGGATTTATGTTAATAAGTAATAAATAATCTCCATTTACCACGAGATAAAAAATATTAATACAGAATATGACTAATAAATTTACAATTGATGAGCTCTTGATACGTGTAATGCCTGGTGGATTTTTTATTGCTGCTATTTTTCTTTTTTTTGCCAAAAATTATCAAGTGCATATTGCAGGAGATCTAGATTTTTTGTATACATTTTTATTTTTCTGTTCAGCTTTTATTGTTGGGGAATTATTGCAGACTGTTGCACATGCGCTTGAATGGGTCGTTGATATATTTTTTAAGCGTAGAAGACCATCACATATTTTTTTATACAAGGAGAATCCTATTTTGAAAAGTGATTATCAAAGAGGTGAGATTATTCATATTTTGGATTTCCCAAAGAATCAGTTGAAAATTTTTGATAAAGAATATTCTGATTTGTCATTTTTTCGAAAACAAAAAGAAGATGATAAATTATCACAAGATATTTTTTGGAAGTTATATTCGAGTGTAAGTGATCAGGAAGAAATGAGGGTGGTGAATAGAAATTATTTATTCTCTCGTGTAATTATGATTGAATTTTTGTTTTTGACTATTTTTGCATTTTTGAGTAATAGTTGGGTGCTTGTTATAGTGAATCTGTCTATCTTTCTGTTATTTTGGTGGCGAACTCGTGGAATTGCTAGGGGACTTGTTTTTAAAACAGTTTTATTAAATTTAAAAAGTAATAAATAAATATGAGTACAAAATTGATAGTGTTTGATGTTAATAATGCGGCATGTAGCTTGGCTGTTTGCCCTAATGGAAATGGTTTGATGGTTGATTGTGGCAGTCATTCTGAAAAGGGATGTCCTGTGGATTTTATCAATGGTACTTATAAGAATTGGCTGGGGATGAAACCATATGAGACGAGATTTGGGAGACAGTATCCTCTGTCTCTGTTGCATATTACACACCCTGATGATGATCATGTCAGAAATGCAAAAAAAGTGAAAGAAGCGTTAGAGCCATACCTTGTTTGTAAGAGAGAGTATGAGGAGTTTCCCAGAGATGAGAATATCCATGAAGAATATAAAGAACTTATTGATAAGAAGTATAGAGGAAAAAATCCAGAAACTATTTTATGGGGTTTTGATCCAGAAAATGTGTTTTCTATTGGAATAGACGAAATTTTAAAAAATGAAGAACTTTCAAAAAAAGTGAAAAATAACTCCAGCATGATACGTCTTATCAAATATGGTGGTAAGAAGATTTTATTTGGTGGCGACTTGGAGACAGAAGGCTGGGAATGGCTAGCAAAAAATGATCAAAATTTTATAAATGCAATGCAGGATGGTGTGGATATTTTAATCGCACCTCACCACGGACATAAGTCAGGTTTTCCAACGACACTTTTTAATCTTACTGGTGATGTTGAAATAGTGATTTTATCAAAAGCGAGTGAGTCGGAAAAAGATGATACAGATGTTTCAACAAGATACGCTGAGCATTCGAAAGGAGTTAAATACAAGTCTCTAAAAAGTCAAGATTATTTTTTTGGGAAGACGCTTACAACAAGGAGTAATGGTGATGTTTTTGTAGAAATTGATAATAATGGAAATATGACATTTTTTACAGAAAAAGCATCATCCAATCATGAATCTGTCTCAAATTGCTAAATGTGATTATGATTATATATCTGCAAGATCGATCCTATTACGAAAAACTATATGATAAACAAACAATAGATGAATGTTTGTCGATTGCAGATACATACAGATCTATTAAAAAAACAAATGATAAGAAAAAAGATAAGGAATTAAAACGTGCATACTGGGTATTGATTGAGATTATGAAATTGGAAAGAGCTGGTAGAAGAAATAATACAATTACAAAATGGATGGAAAAAGATAAAGACAGCGATGATCGTTTGTTGAATACCGTTATCCCAAATGTGTCCTGTATTGATTGTAGTAACAGAAATTTAAAAGAAGAATCACGAGATCTGATGAATAAAAAAGATGGCACCAGATCCGTCCTATTTTTACTTGTGTGTGATGCGTGTAAAAAAAGACAGTCCTATTGGGAAGATGGGGCTTTGTGGAAATATGATCCTAGATGCATAGAATGTAATGGAGCTGTTACTGTTATAGATGATGATAGTAATCAATCATTATTGAAATCAACACATAAATGTTTACAGTGTGGACATGAGGAAAATATTGAAATAGATCTTTCAGAAAAAAAAGAAGAAAAAGAAGAGGAAAAAGAATTTGAAAGACTCCGTGCAGAATGTTGTGTATCAGCATCTGATGGAGAAGAGTTTTTGAGAGATATGGAATCTTGGAAAGAGTTATCAAAAGATATCGAGGAAAGAAAGAATCAAAAAGACATTTATGATGCAGTAGAAAAAATACAAAGATTAAAGGTATCTGAATTAGAGAAACTGGTAAAGGATATAATAAAAAAGAATAATTATGGTCACCTTAATTTTCTTTCGCCAGAGATTGGACGGAATGTAGTCATTCCATTTACAGTGCAGGACAATAAAAAAGATCGAGAAGAGTTTGATAGTAGAATGGAATTAACAAAAATTATTCAGAAAGATCTCAAGAAAACAAATTGGCGATTGATGAGTGATGGAATCACATATAGAATGGGAATTTTACAAGGGAGACTAAGAGGTTATGAGGGTGAAGATGATGTTGTTGAACTATTGAAAAGGGAAAGGAAATAATAATTATTTGATCGTAAACTATGAGAAGTGAGAAAGAAAACTTAAATCATATATTTGATTTGGAAAGTGATAACATCAAGCAGGAGAGAGAATTATTTAAAAGTATGGCAGTCATTTCTGCTGCAATACTTGGTGTTTTTGTTTTCAATGGAGAATTTGTCGTATCAGGTTATGTTAAATGGGGATTGATTGGATTTATTTCTGTTATTATTATATCGCTTTTATTGTTGTTTTTGATCATTCGAATAGAGAGAAAGAGAATTCGTTTATTCAAAGAATTGTCGCAAGATGTAAATAATATTAAAAATGATTTTTATTTAGATGTGCTGACGAATTTTTCTAATAAAGATTTTTTGCAAAATAATAATTTTGCAGATTTTTTTGGAACATTGATTTTGAGTGGTGTTGAAGTTTATGGAAGTGCAAAGAAAGGTGATGAAAAAATTCAAAAGATTAATGAGAAATTGCAAAATAAAAAAGGTTTGATGTTCTTCACTATTTCATCATGGATTTGTGTTTTAGTATTTATTTTGTCATTAGGTTGTTTCATTTTTGAAATATTTGGTAAGTAGTTTTTAAAATAATTTTTTATGGATTGGATTGAAGCAGAAAGAAGAAATGCAGCACTCAATAATTTTTTAGATAGCATGAGTGATGAGGAAATTAGAGAAAAAAATGATAAAGAGATTACAAAAGCTGAGAAGGATTTTTTGGAATTGGAGAATGCTCTTAAGTCTGGAGATTGTAGCATTTGTGGATATAAACTTTCTCATTTTAGTGTAAAAAAGCCCTGTTTGCATTGGTTTCTCAAAACAAAAGGTTTTAAGAAAAAATATTTTCCTTTGCTATATGAAAAATATAGCTTTCACAGAATAGACGCATATCTCCGTTGGGTAGCAAATGCGGAAGATCCAATGAAAAACATTAATGATTTAGTTGAGGAGAAATCATCAAATAAAAAAGTTGAAACTACCATAAAATATAAAAATATAGAATGGTCATTTTCTTGTGCGAAATCAGACTATCATGGACACCACGACAGAAAAACAGGCAAGGAACCACATTATCATTTTCAGATGAAAGTGGATGGTAATGTAAGAATTAATTATAATGGGTTTCATATTCCGTTTCATGATGAGGACTACCTCGCTTTTTCAGTAGGTGAAGGAAAGATAAATAAAATTGGAATTCATCATGTTCAGGGTGTAGGCATGCAAGGATTGTTAGACGAATTGTCTCCAGAAGAGCTCCTGGATTATATGGTAAGATCTGATGATTATGATGATTCCATGCTACATACTTCCACACTAGTTATGGCTGATTCAGGTACAACAATGTCGGGAGAGGATATAGCGAATCTTTGTGAAAAACACAAAAAGACAGGCATTCCAATGGCAAAATTAGTCGACGAGCTTAAAAATGTCAAATCAACAAGCATTATATCTCCGGGTCCAGGAGTCCCAGATATAGCTAAACGTACACCTCGATGCAAAAGAGGTAAGTAGCCACATCAAGATTATTATCTATTTTTATAAAACTTAATTAGTGATAGTAAGTTACAGTGGTTTGTAACTTTATGTGTAATATTGTGTCACTTTTGTAACTTTTTGCGTCTGCTCAGGACGCGTTGGAGTATGTGCAAATCGATAGCTGGAAAAGCCTTACAGAGTAAGGATCTTAAAAGTTCTAACTCGAGTCGGGGAGCGGTTAAGAAAATCCCTTTAAATGGGGATTTTTTCTTTTACCCCAAGTCGGACATTTGGGCATATTCGAACCGATTGACAAAATGATGTTTTTTTGGTATATTTAAACGTTGTAGTTTTTTAATAAACACTCATTTTTTGAGTCAATTAAAATATTTTATAGGAGGAAATTAGAAATGCCAATTTTTGATTTAAAAGGACTTGTCATTACAGATGAAACTAATCTGAAGTTAATTACTGGAATTAAAACGTGGGTTTCTTCAATTGAGTCATTAGACATTGAGCCTGAAAATGTATTCCCTCGTATTTATAAGCCTGGGTTTATAATACAGGAGAATTCTGGCGAACTTGTAACTGTTGAAATTTTGGAACTCTTTACAGTAGGGTATAATAATATGCCTCGCACAACAAAAACTCGTAAAGAAATCTGTGAAGCATTAAAAGCGGGTTTTAACCAGTTTATAGGCGGGCACAGATGGGCAAAAGAAGAAGTTAAGCCAAAAAGTATCGTGATAGTTACTAACATGAAAGATCGCGATGCACTGGAATATTTTCAGTGGAATCCATTATTGGATATAGAAATGGTTAACAGTAAATCAATGAAATCTTCAGGCTCCGGATTTTTTTGTGGAGTTGAAGAGTAACGGGAGAACCTTTTTACAGGAGAAAAAATGAAAACATACAAAGTAGAAAATATGGGACAGTTACTGGATATTATGGGTGCTGGTTGTATTGACCCAAGTGATGCTGGCCCGGTAGTTGTAAGTGTGACAATTTGGGATGGAAGAGTTATTGAGGGTGCTTATGGTGAGAAACCTGGTGGCGGAAATAGTCTTATCGGTGATGTTGAAACAGATCATTATATTTTCATTGACGTGGAGCCCATCAGGCCATTTGCTGAAAAGTTACTTGATGAAGGTAATCAAAGTTTTTTTACTGTTTGTGGTGAGGATGATATGGTTTGCTCATTGGAATGGAGAATCCCTAATCCAATATCCACAACTTGATATATAGTATCAGCTCCAATGTAAGAAAAGACAAGAAGTCTGCTTACATTGGGGCTTTTTGTTTTTAGCACATCTTTATTAGATTGACAAAATAGTGCTTTTTTAGTATATTTAAGCGTCGTAGTTTTTTAATAAATGCTCATTTTTTGAGTCAATAAAAACATTTAAAAGGAGCATTGAATATGCCAATCGTTGATATTTCAGGATTGACTATTGAGGAAGCTGACATGAAAGCTGTAATTCGTGAACAACTGAAAAAATATTTTGCAAAGAAGCTGAACACTTCTGAGGACAGTACTACAGTTACATTTATCACAGATGAAACAACTGATACTAAAGAGCATGTAATGGCTCGTTTGTACTCTAAGTCCTTTGTGACATTTGATAGACCAGGACTTGAAAGTATGTGTAACGATATTATCGAAATATTGGAAATAGCGGATCATCCTTTTAATGAGGTATTTCCAATTCCTGTAATGGCAATGTATGGACGACGTAATGCAATATATCACCATGGAGGAGGTTGAAATGCCGATTGTTCAAGTAAGGTACAAAAATGATGGTCAAATGAATGAAATTGTGAGAAGTCTTGCTCAGGTACTTCCAGAGATTGTAGCTCCAGCTATGTCTACCGACAGCTATAAAGTTGATAAGAAAAATATAGTTGTCAATGTTGATGAAGTCTCTGACGATGATGTAAATCCTCGTGATTTGCAGATTATGATTATTGTTGAAGCTACTGAAGGCAGAACTCAAAGTCTTGAAGGAAGAAAAAATGTTATTCTACAGGGTATTCAAAGATCTCTTGGTGAGCATGCTCAAGATATCAAAGGATTTGTATGGATTTTACCTATTCCGACAACTGCCCTTGGGCAAATATAAGGAGAATTTATAGTGAATAAATGGGAAGAATTTGAAAAGCTTTCTAAGGGGCTTAGTTTATCTGATGCTATTGATAGTTTTTTTGACTATGCAGAAGATATGGGCATGGATAGTGATACTCTTGCAACAGGAGTGGATTATCTTGCAGAGAACGGTAAGGTAATTATGTCTACGCTTATTAGCATGGAAGTATTGTTGGCAGTGTTACCAGAAGAGACTCACAATACAAGTGATTTAGATCCTGTTGTTCGTGCTTTTGTTTCTATTAAAGAGGTGATGAATGATGTGGATCATGAGAATAATGCTCAGGTGTTGGAATGCCTTGAAGATCTGCGTGAATCATATCCAATAGCTTTTGCTATTTTGGACGAAAGAACAGGTACTGCCTGAAGAGTTATTGCAATAGCAAGAAACCTTTTGTATGTAATAATGCCACCCTTGGTCAAATGACTGAGTGGTGGCTTTCTTTTAGCTTGAACCGAAAATTTTGTGATATTCGAACCGATGGACAAAACATAAAAAATACGCTATATTTGTATATTGAGAAAATTATTATTTTTTTAATAACATTCTTTAACAAAAGGAGAATAAAAGATGAAAGTTACCAATAATGCTACTTTTTCAATTATTGCTTTCTGTTATGATACCGCTATCGGTTATGGTAATGATGTAGAAATTCAATCAAATAAATCTGAAGAGGTGGAAGGTCCGTATTTAGGGGAAATGGGAAGTGGAAGCTGTCGTGTTCATATTGATGGGTCAATTACATGTCACGAAGCACCTGATGATGAAAAATCATTTGAAATACAACGAGGAGCTCAGCTTTGTTTGCGAAGTGGTGATAAGGGAATTATAGTTCGTCATCATTTGGATGAACCAGAAGATTATGTTATAGAGTGGCGTGAAACTCAAATATAATTAGTTTAATTATATTAAAATCAATTATGGAGAGATAATTATGAGAAGTAAATCTGAAAAAGTAGATCCAGGTTATGAACTTGAGATTGATGGCGAGACTTTTGTTACAACAAGGGAGATTGCTATTTTTAATGAAATGGATAGGTATCATCTCGTTGAACATCCACATATTTTTCGCAGTGCAGAGGGACCTTATCATGCCTTGCTGAGCTTAATGGAACTTTTGTTTCAGGCTGAAAAGCTTCCAGAATCATACACAGATATTCCCACTGAATTTGTTGAGGGTCTTTTTCAGCTAAAGCAATAATTTTAGTTGATTTAAAAATAACTTAGCTATAGGGATAGGATAATGTATTGTTTAAAAAATATAGAGCAGTTCATTTCTAATAAAGGAATGGGCAACTCATTGAGTCCGGTAATTAAAGCTAGAATTCTTGATAGAGCCAAAATGGAAGCTGATCAAAACGGATTTATCAATGGCGGTAGCACCGAACGCATTATGCAAGATGAAGAAATTGAAGAAGTGTTTGCAAATGCACTTGGATCAGATGTGAATCAATTGAGAATTTTAGCTGAATTGGCAAAAACAATATCTCAACAATAACTTAAAGGAGAAAGTAAATGGGACAGATTTATTCATTAACCTCGGATGAAGCAGAAGAGATTATGGCAGCAGCTATACAAACATTAAAGACCCAGTTCAAGGTTGCATCAGTAGTCATCGTGAATCGTGATGGTACAGAAATTGCCAAGTCCGTAATGGATGGCGTTAGACTTTTTACCACTAACGTAGCCTGCATGAAAGCTAAGCAAGCCGCTTGGATTGGAAAACCAACTAGTGTGACTAGAGACCAGCTCAGTGAAGGTGAAATCACTCCTGCAATTCTTGGGATTGCTATAGAACGTATTGTTCCATGGGCAGGAGGTGTGCCTATTTATGATGAAGAGGGACATCTCCTTGGCGGTATTGGCGTCAGTAATCTTACTCAGGAAGATGATGAAGCCGTTGCTGGAAATGCGATTGGTAAAGTGGGGTTCAAGGAACACGCTTAGAATAAAAAGTATCGAAAGTATAAAATGCCACCCTTGGTCAAATGACTGAGTGGTGGTTTTTATTTTACTCCAAACTAGAAATTTTGACATATTCGAATCAATGGACAAAGTATGGATAATATGTTATATTATTGTGTTGAGAAAGGTCTCAAATATATATAAACATTCTTTAACAAGAGGAGTATAATAATGAGTTTTAAACAGGTTGGACCAGGACTTCTAGTTGATACAGATAAAGTAAAGGTTTCTATATCGCATCCTAATCCTTGTTGTGTTATTTCTAATTCAGAGATAACGGCAACAGTAGCAACTGGAGATGGATCTCTTTTGATTTTTTCCAATGAGAAAAAAGCTCAATATTTTAGGGAGAAAGAATTAGATAATAATTACGTCATTGAAGAATTCAGTTGGGATGATCTTGTTGATAAATATGCTGAGCAATATGTGCAGGCACTGTTGGATCACACTGGAGATCCTGGTTTTTATCAAAATATTCCCTTACAAAAGAATATTTAGATGTCCTTAGTGAAAAAGAGGTGACACAATGAATAGAGTTATTCTTGAAGTTGGTTCAAGAATCATATTAAAGCAATATATTGCAGAAGATGCTGATGTTATATTTCAATTGATAGATGATAGCAGAGCTCATCTTAGTCAATATGGTGATATCACAGCTGATAAGTATCCTGCAGCAGACACTGTTCGCAGGAGTATTGTTCAGCCTTATAATCCAGAAAGGTTGCGATTGGGCATTTGGGAAGGAAGTATTTTTGTAGGAGGAATAAATATTACACCAAATAACAAGGACAAGCTGTCTGTTGAACTGGGATATTGGCTTGGTCAACGACATCAAGGGCAAGGATATATTAAACAATCTGTAAATAGATTGATAAAATATGTTTTTGATGAAACGGAAATCCAACTGATTTATGCCATCACATCTCAGAAGAATGTTCGAAGTAAAAATGTTCTTGTGAATTGTGGATTTAGTCAAAAACAGGATGCATCAATATGTGATGATGTATTTTACTTAAAGAAAAAATAAACCCACCAGTAGAAAATCTACTTTGGTGGGTTTTCTGTTATTTTGACATTAGAAATTTTATGACATTTGAACCGATTGACATAGTGCATAATATGTGCTATTATTTATCGTTGGGACAATTCTCAATCATCATGCAATTTGTGTAATGATGTATTTAATTATTCTTTTACAATAGGAGAAAAACATGACTGGATTAGTTTTTGGATTAGTTTTTGGCGCTTTGTCATATTTTGCATCACGTAAAATATGGCCAAGTATTGTTTTATTTGGTTTAAATGTATTTGTAATTTGGGTGCAATTACCCGTAATTGCTTTTGGTTTTGTTGATTTGTTGTGGATTGCGGTTTTGAATGGAGGACTTATTGCAGCCACTTCTCAGGTTACTGAGGAAGGTCGACAAAAAACAGCATTAGGTATGGGTGTAGGTATCTGCACACTTAGTTTAATTGGCGGTTTGATTATTCTTCCATTTGTCACATCATTTGCAGGATTTCATTCTGATGAGTATCGTAATCTCATTGGAACAATTGAACAAGGTGTATTCTCTACGGATACAGCTCCTGTGGATACGTCGCATGTTCGTAGAGTTGATCATGCTATGGCTGTCAAGCTTGCAGATAAGCGTCTTGGTGAAGATATGGGGCTTGGTAGCCGTGTTGAAATTGGCAAGATGTCCATTCAAACTGTTAAAGGTCAATTGTATTGGGTTGGACCACTTAATCACTCGAAGTTTTTTCGTTGGTTTTCACACAAATCAGGTACGCCTGGTTACGTGATAGTATCAGCTACTAATGAGAATGATGTAAAGTTGGTTCAAAAAATTGATGGGAAGAAGCTCCAATTGCGGTATAACAAAGGTGCATTTTGGAGTGACGATCCACATCGTTATATTTATAACAGAGGCTACTCAACTATTGGTTTGACCGATTGGACTTTTGAAATTAACGATGAAGGCCGCCCATTTTATGTGGTGACCACATATGAAAAAGCAGTCGGTTATTGTGGAAATAATGCAACAGGCATTGTTTTACTAGATGTTCAAACAGGTGATATTAAATCATTTTCAATTGAAAACGCACCTGATTGGGTAGATCGTATTCAGCCTGAAAGTTTTATAACATCTCAGCTTGATGATTGGGGTGAATATGTACATGGTTGGTGGAATTCATTATTTGCCAATCAAGATGTACTCAACGCAACAAAAGGAATGTCTTTGGTCTATGGAGATGATGGACATTCGTATTGGTATACAGGAATGCAATCTGATGGCGCTGATGAAGGAACTGTTGGTTTTGTACTTGTTAATACGCGTACAAAAAAAGCTAAGATGTATCGTCAGGCAGGAGCAACTGAAACAGCTGCGAAAGGCTCTGCTGAAGGAGAAGTTCAAGAAAAAGGCTATCATGCCACATTTCCAATTCTGTACAATATTGGTGGACGTCCAACATATTTCATGACGCTCAAGGATGATGCTGGCCTTGTAAAGGCCTCGGCATTTGTATCTGTAGAAAATTATAATATTGTTGGCGTCGCTGCAACTGCTCGTGAAGCACAGCGTAATTATCGTCGTGCATTACTAAGTAAGGGTAACGCAATTGCACCTGGAGTGAGTATTACGCAATATTCTATTACAGGAAAAGTGTTACGCATTGCACAAGAACCAACTAAATCAGGCGTGACCTATTACTTTTTTGTGGAAGGTCAAGAAAATAAGTTATTTGCTGCCAGTATTGGCTTATCAGCTGAGGTTGTTATTACACAGCCAAATGATAATGTGAAGCTATCATTTGATGATGGTGGAAATTCCGTTGTGGATATTTCATCTTTTGATAATTTGGAGATAGATTTGCAAAAGACTGACGCACAAATTGGTGTCGAAGAACGTGTTGAAGAAGCACGCTCAGAAGCATCTGTAAAACGTGAAGGTCAAAATGCTGATGCCGAGTGGCAAGATATGACGCCTGAACAAAAATCTGAAATCATGAAAAAATCTAAAGAATAATTCAACCCACCCCAGTATACGTATTACGTATACTGGGGTGTTTTTTATAAAGATTTTGAAATATTGGTTCTAATATCATCCACGATGCGGAGCAACTTAAAAAATCCCTTTAAATGGGGATTTTTCCCTTTACCCCAAGTCGGAAATTTTGGCATATTCGAACCGATGGACAAAGTATGGGTAATATGTTATATTATGATGTTGAGAAAAATCTCAAATGTATAATATTCTTTAACAATTGAAGAGCGTTTAATGTCAGCTATTGAAATATGACAATCACTCTTTGAGTAAATTATTAGAAAAAACAATAAGGTGATCGCAATGAAAATTGATGAAATTAAGGTTGGAGAAGTATTGGAATTGGATGGACAGAATAAGAAAGGTGAACAGGTTACTGTTCAATTTGAGGTTATTGAAAAAAGTTTCTATCCGAGTAAAGTTAATGGTGATATTCTTTTTCCTGGGCTGAAGTGTCGGTTTGATGGTGATAAGGAAGAAATTCTTGATTTTTTCATTCTCGAATTTGCCAGGAAAGTAACTCAATAATTAAATATAAAATTTTTTTAACTGAACAATTGTAAAAGGGGTAATAGCCAATGACAAAAAAACAAGCACAAATTTTCACTTGGTTTTGGACGGTTGTAATGCAATTCATTTATATTTATGCGATTAGCCTTGCTTACAGGAAAAACTTTTCTTTAATTGAGTGGGGTATATTCTTATTTGGGGTCACTTTAGCGTTAAATGGACAGATATACTATACTTTTTTGAAAGGTTGGAAGGGTTCCAGTGACAAAGCAGATGGCGTATGGACTGGAGGACCATTTAAATTGGTGCGACATCCTTACTATGGAGGTCTAATCATTATGGCTATAAGTGCTTATATTCATGAGGTAGTCCAAGTATTGCCATATGTAAAAGCTGGTTTTTTTAGTTTTGGACTAATAAAGCAACAACTGCTTTATCTTGTTCTAATGTTCATTTTAGTCAAGATAAGTCTCTATCAAGAAAAGAACTTGGTGGAAATGCATGGTGATGAAGCTAGAGTATACTTCAAAAAAGTTAGGGCCAGATGGATTCCATTTGTTGTCTGATTTTAAATAATGCCCACCAGTAGAAAACAGAGAACACATCTGTGCTACTAGGTGGGTTTTCTGTTTCTAGATGACTAATCCTAATGTTAACCAAAATTCGGAGCAAATTTTCAAAGGAGCCGTCTTATCAGTAATATATTGAGGGACGGTTTTTAGTTTGCTTGATAAGAGGTTCTAATGTCATCCACGATGCGGAGTTTGCTAGACATAGTTAGAGCCTATGAAAATAACATCTTACAATGATATTATTTTTTAAATTTATTAAACAAAAATTAAACATAAAATGGTTTTCATGATATAATTAAATCTATAAAACAAAAAGCTAAAATATAAATATGAAAAAAAATAGCATTTCAAAAAAAGAGGCAGGTTTGGGTATTTTAATAGTAACTGGACTTTTTATTTTTTTTGGGACAATGAATGATGTGCAGGCATTTGAATGTGGTACAGACACAGTATTTTATGGAGGTGATAATTATCAAACTATCCAAATTGGTACACAATGTTGGTTTAAAGAAAATCTTGATGTTGGTGTAATTCTGGCAAATGGTTCAACAATGCCATCTGATCCTATACCAGTCCTTAATGATCCAAGTTCAGTTCAAAAATGGTGTTATGATGCTTCTTCATGTGATGTTGAGGGTGGATTGTATACTTGGGCAGAGGCAAATGCATTATCAAGTTCATGTAATACTGTAACATGTATTGTTCCTGATGAAAATCAAGGAATTTGTCCAACGGATTGGCATATTCCTACTGATACAGAATATAAAACAATGGAAATTGCTTTAGGAATGACACAACTGCAAGCAGATTCAACTAGCTATCGTGGAACAGACCAAGGTTCAAAATTATCATTATTTACGTCAAATGGAAATAATTCCAGTGGATTTACAGGTTTGATGGCAGGAGTTCGATTAACAAATGGTACATTTGTTAGTCGGGGGGGTAATGCAAATTTTTGGGTTGCATCTGAAGTTTCTGGGACTAATGCTTGGAATCGTTATTTGGATGTAGGACGTACTACAGTCGGGCGTAGTGATTATCCTAAAGCTGATGGTATGTCAATACGATGTATAAAGAATGATGCACAAATTTCATCAATAAATTCAAGTGCAACAACATCAATAACAACAACTCAAGCAATGGGAAACGGAAATGTAACAAATACAGGCGGGGAAAACCCAGAAAGATTAATAGAATGGGGAACAACTAGTAATACATATACCCAAGAATGTACGGCAGGAACGGGAGGAATAGGAACATACTCTTGTGACATGACTTCGCTTATTTCAGATACAACATATTATGTGAGAGCAAAAGCGATAAACTCAGCAGGTACAAGTTATGGAAGTGAAACAAATTTTACAACTTTACCTACAGAGGTAGTCATCCTAGATCCAAATAATTCAGAAATGCAACAATCAGTAGATAATGGTTACATAACAGTAGACAACGGAACAATAGATAATACAACCCAAACAACAACCCAAGTACAAGTAACCTTCCAATCAAACACAACAGATGCAATATTCCCAGATAATACAGTAATAACAGAACAAACAAATCAAAACTTTGATTTCTCAAGCTTTGTAACAGAAAATACATTAACAAGTGAACAAGTAAATCTACCAAATGCAGTAGGAGCAGTAAGAATAGGTGTACCAGGAATATCATTAGACTTTACTAATGATATAACAATGGAAATAACTGTAAGCGAAGCTTACAATGGAATGATATTGGATGTACTTTCAAGAGAAGAAGGCGCTGCAGAAGGTTCAGAAGCTCTACATACAACATGTACAGTAACAAACGGAATATGTACATTCACAACAGACCACGCAACAACTTACATAGTAAACGGAGATGGAACAATATCAGGATTAGATGACCTAAACCTAAATGTAGAAGTAAATGCAACTCTATCAATGGATTGTTACGATAAAGATGGAGTAACAGGAGATTACGATGTAATACTAGGAACAACATCAAACCCAGGTCTAGTAACAGCAGGAACTCCAGCAGTAGGACAATCAACTTGTATAGTAACAACAAATGATACCCAAGGTTATTACCTATCAATCATAAATGATAATGGAATATCAAATACAACTCTAGTACATTCAAATAATACAGATGAAATACCAGACCTAACACAATTCAATGAATCAACAAAAGTAACAGAAAATTGGAACGCTCCAACAACAAAAGGTCTAGGTTTCAGTGTAATACAATTTCCACAAGCAGATACAACAAATAATACGTTTAATAACGTATGGACAACCTCAGGAAACCTATGCGAAGAAGGAACAACATCAGATGATGCCCAATACGCAGGTGTACCACAAACAGATCAAGCAATAGCAGCTCATACAGCATATAATTCAACTTCAACAACAACTGATGTATGTTACAAAGTAGATGTATCACCATCACAACCTTCAGGAGTTTATACAGGGTCTGTAACTTACACGGCTACTTCTGATGCTAGTGGGTTTTATCAGTAGGGATATATAGTGAGTGTATAGGGTGGAGTAATTAGACAAATTCAAACAAATACAATTTACCTTGTGTTTGCAACAAATGAGTTCGAACGTTCTCTAGTGTTCGGAGCAACTTAAAAAATCCCTTTAAATGGGGATTTTTTCTTTTACCCCAAGTCGGAAATCTTGGTATATTCGAACCGATGGACAAAGTATAAGTAATATGTTATATTACTACGTTGAGAAAAATCTCAAATATTACATACTCTTTAACAATAAAGCAAGCGAGGTGTGGGATGGTTATAGTGAAAGAAATTAGCATGTTTGGTATTACTGAAATTACTTTGAAACACAAAAATCGAAAGCCTGGATTTATAGTGAGACTTCTTTATGTGGATCAAAAGCCAAGTATCTCAAAAGAATTTCATATAACAGAATCTGTAAATCGAGTAATGGCTCTTAGAGATGCTGTGATCTTTCGTGATAAGGAGTTAAACAAGTTGATAAAAGAAGGGAAGCTTTCTACAAACAGAATGCGAATAAATCCTAGTGTGTGTAATGTAAGTGGAATAGTGGGGGTGCATAAGAGAAGTCAGTCTAGTAAAAAAGATGGGCTTTATTACCCATCTGATACTTGTGCGTGGACTGCGACATGGAGTTGTGAAAAAACAGGGAAAACAAAAACAGCTCACTTTTCTGAAAATAAGTGGGGAGATAAAAACGCTTTTCTTATGGCGTATGCTTGTAGAGATGTAAGAGAAAATATTTTTGTTGGTTTAAATGAAGAAGTTAGACAAGAATATTTAAATGAGCTATTTACTTTGCAGGAAGTACAAAGGATTTTAGCTAAAAAGATAAATTATTAAATCCATTCTAGATAAAACCCACCAGTAGAAAATCTACTTTGGTGGGTTTTCTATTTTTATATAGCAGGTTCAAATACTTTTTAATTGTGATATCCTAGAAGGGGTTAAGGAAAAAATATGAATAAAAACGTAGTTGTGATTATTATTGAAGGGGTAATAGTATTTACTTTGACAGCAAGCTTGTTTTTGCTTGATTTGGATTTTAAAACTTTTAATTTTATTGAGGGAGTTTATTGGCTGTCCCTTGGAATATTTGTGGTAACTTTATCAAAAATTATTCCTTGTAAGTACAAAAGATTGGCATTGTTCACTTTTTTAATTTTAATATTTTTTGGTTTTACTGATTTTATTGAAATAAAGACAGGTGCATATTGGACACCCTGGTGGCTTTTAACTTGGAATGCATTTTGTATTTTAGGACTTATTCTGGCATTAGCTTGGTATATAAAGATTAGATATAGTCATTAGATTTTTGTTTTAAATAAGTTTGAATATAATCTACGATATGGAGCAGCTTAAAAAATTTCTTTAAATGGGTATTTTTTTCTATTACCCTGAACCGGAAATCTTGCGATATTTGAACCGATTGACAGAATGCTATTTTTTGTAAATGTGATTACATGTGATATAATAAAAGTCATAAAATAAAAAGTTAAAATAAAAATATGATAAAGAATTTTCTCGTACAAGAGAAGCTAAGTTTGGGTATTTTTATGATATCTGGATTTTTTGTTTTTTTTGTAATGACACAGTCAGTATTTGCTGCCCCTACACTAGCAGCTAATTGGGATCCAAATGATGCTAATACAATGAATGCAGCTTCTTCTGTGACAGTTGATGGAAATTATGCGTATGTTACGGGAAGAATATCTAATAATATGGCAATAGTAAATATTTCCAATCCAGCAAATCCAACGCTAACAGCTAATTGGGATCCAAATGATACTAATATTATGAATGGATCAGCATCTGTAGCAATTAATGGAAATTATGCATATATTGTGGGATGGTATTCTAATAATATGGCAATAGTAGATATTTCCAATCCATCAAATCCAACACTAGCAGCTAATTGGGATCCAAATGATCTTAATATTATGAATGGTGGATGGGATATAGATGTTGTAGGAAATTATGCATATATTGCAGGAAGGTATTCTAACAATATAGTAATAGTAGATATTTCCAATCCAGCAAATCCAACACTAGCAGCTAA
>SWBW01009421.1_pt1 | contig 39041 bp, 33 predicted proteins | sample 4693041 | NCBI WGS metagenome assembly SWBW01 (sample SAMN10267271, study PRJNA491770) | bioreactor metagenome | isolation source: DHS bioreactor inoculated with marine methane seep sediment | place: Japan: Omine Ridge, Nankai Trough | collected 2006-05-06 | reverse complement strand
GCATGTACTCGCAGATCACCTCGGCGGTACGCGCCCAGGCGGTGCAGTCCACGTAGGTAACCTCTTCCTTCATTCCATCGCCGGATTTGAACTTACGGTTCGTGGCAATGCCGAACTTGGCGAGAGCCTGACCGTTGGAGGTGTAGCGCAGTTCCGGGTCTCGGGTCAGATTGCCCATCAGCAGAACTTTGTTGTAGGAGGCCATCGGTTACTCCTTTTCTTTTTACTCGTCGGCCTTGATTACCAGATAACGCATCACCGGTTCATCAATCCGCAGGCGGTTGTTGATGATCTTCAGCTGGTCGTTGTCGGCTTTGTGGAAATAGCGAAGGTAGTGGGCATCGCGCGCGCGCTTGATTGGATAGGCAAGCTGCCGTACGCCCATGTCTTCGAGCTGGGCTTCGGAGCCAAACAGCTCCTCAAACTGCTCCAGCTTTTTTTTGTAATCTTCGTCTAAAAGCGAAGAATCGAGCAGGATGGTGGTTTCGTAGTCGCGCATTTTCTCCTCTTTGCGGTTGGTCTGTGATGGTGCTTTGTTTCAACTTGCAGGGAATATGTTGAGGCTGTGTTTGAGCTGTTAGTGCCAACCCCTCACCCCGACCAGTGGACGAGTTCCTCCCCAGAGGGGAGAGGGAGATAGCATTCTATAACACACCGTATTGTCTATCCGCCCATCACACCCGGAAGGATCGGGGCGATGACCAGACTGACCACGGTCATCAGCTTGATCAGAATGTTGATGGAGGGTCCGACGGTGTCCTTGAGCGGGTCGCCCACGGTGTCGCCGATAACGGCGGACTTGTGAGCCTGCGAACCCTTACCGCCGAAGTGTCCTTCTTCGATGTACTTCTTGGCGTTGTCCATTGCTCCGCCGGAGTTGGCGGTGAAGACACCGAGCATCACTCCGCTGGCGATTGCGCCGACGAGGAGTCCGGCGAGAGCCAGTGGTCCGACGAGGAATCCTACAGCGACGGGAACCAGGATTGCCAGCAGACCGGGGACAATCATTCCACGAAGGGCGTGCTTGGTCGCCAAGTCAACGCAGGCGGCAGAGTCGGGCAGTACACCCTCTTTACCCTCGCGGAGTCCGGGAATCTTGTCGAACTGACGGCGCACCTCGGCGATTAAGCCATTAGCGGACTTGACCACGGCGCGGAAGAGGGTGCTGGAAAAGAAGAAGGGAAGCATGGCTCCGACGAGGAGTCCGGCAAGCACCAGAGGGTCGGACAGGGAGATAACCTCTCCACCGCCAATGTTGATCAGGTAGGCAGAGAGCAGTCCCAGAGCCGCCAGAGCGGCACTACCGATGGCAAAGCCCTTGCCAATGGCGGCAGTGGTGTTACCCACGGCATCGAGGTTGTCCGTAACCTTGCGAACCTTGGGGTCGAGCTTCGCCATCTCGGCGATACCCCCGGCGTTATCGGCAATCGGCCCGTAAGAATCTACGGAGACCACCATGCCCGTGGTAGCGAGCATTCCCACGGCTGCCATTGCCACGCCGTACATTCCGGCAACGTAATGGGAGAGCATCACTGCGGCACCGAGGACAATCACCGGCAACAGCAGGGATTCCATCCCAATGGCAAGCCCCTCGGTAACGGTAATGGCGGCGTTGGTTTGTGAGGCTTCAGCCAGCTTCTTAACTGGCTTGTACTTCGACGAGGTGTAATACTCGCTGGTCAGTCCAATCAACACGCCGGAGCCAATTCCCGCCAGGGTCGCCCAGAAGGGTCCCATCTGAGTGTAGGCAACTCCGGCAATCTCGAAGGGGGTTCCGAGCCACTGGAAAAGGAAATAGGTACCAACGGCGGTCAAGCCCGCAGCAAGATAGGTTCCTCCGCTGAGGGCCGCCTGGGGGCTGCTGCGCCCAACGAGCTTGGTAAAGAAGATACCGATGATACTGCCGACGACACCAATAGCGGCAATCGCCAGGGGCAGGAGAATCAGATTGCGTCCGGCTCCGGTAATGGCAATAGCCGCTGCCAGAGCCATGCTGGCGATGATTGACTCGACGTAGGATTCCAGCAGATCGGCTCCCAGTCCAGCCACGTCGCCAACGTTATCGCCGACGTTATCGGCAATGACCGCCGGGTTGCGGGGGTCGTCTTCGGGGATGCCAGCCTCGACCTTACCGACGAGGTCGGCCGCCATGTCGGCACCTTTAGTAAAGATACCTCCACCAGCGCGGGCGAAGAGTGCCATCAGCGACGCGCCCATCGCGAAACCGTTGATAACCCCGGTCTCGGCAACCAGCACACTCGTCGATGCCTCGGTACCACTCCAGAGGTTAGGAGCGAAGAGGTAGATGACCGCGCCCAGACCAAGCAGGGAGAGACCGACCACGGAGAGTCCCATCACCGCTCCGCCGGAGACTGCCACGCCGAGGGCGGACTTAACGCCACTCTTGGCGGCTTCGGTGGTGCGGGAGTTCGCCCGGGTGGCGATGCTCATGCCGATATAGCCAGCCAGCGCGCTTACCGCCGCGCCCATCGCGAAGGAGGCTCCGGTACGCCAGCCGAGTCCGGTCAGGGCGATTCCGCCGCCCAGGACAAGGACAATCAGACCGACGGTGGTGTACTCACGACGGAGGAAGGCTTTGGAACCTTTGCGGATTTCTCCGGCGATCCGAATCATCGCCGCGTCGCCTTCGGGCTTACGCTTAACACCGATGGCGAGGAAGACCACAAAGATCAGAGCCAGGATACCGCTTGCTATCGGAATACCCAGGAACATTTTCACTCCCTGTTGTCGTGGATGTCGTCTAAGATTTTGAGAGACGGCACAAAATAGGAATCGTTCAGGTCAACCTTCAAACGACTCTATTCTTCCCGCTCTTCTGTTTGTTCGTTCTCTTCAGGTTCAGGGGCAAAGCCCGGCGCGTAGCCGTTGTAAGTTGCCATCGCCTGTTGATAACCCCGCTTGCTCAGGGCGACAACGGCATCCACGGCACGGTCAATCAACCCCGGCAGACGGCTTGCCTCATCGGCAGGAAAGGGAGACAGGACGAAGTCCGCCAGGTCGGCATACTGTGGAGCCGGACCGCAGCCGATTCTTAACCGACCAAAGCCCTCGCCAACCCGGCTGATGATGTCGCGCATTCCCTTCTGTCCACCGTCGCCACCGCTCTTGCGCAGGCGAAGCATCCCGAAGGGCAGGCTGACATCATCGCAAACAACCAGCAGACCAGACATCTCCTCTCCTTCTTCGCGCAGCAGGCATTCCACCGCCGCGCCGGAAAGGTTCATGAATGTCTGCGGAAGGGCAACAGAAAACCCCTCCCCCGCGTAGCGTACCCGGCAGGTCGCGCTCTGACAGCGTTTCTTCCAATCGCCACCACGACCACGCTCGACCAGACGACGAGCCACCATAAAACCCAGGTTGTGCCGGGTATCGGCGTACTTCGCACCAGGATTACCCAGACCAACGAGGAGCATCTGCTAAAACCTTTGAATGACTCAATGGGGCGTAACCTATCGCCGACCAGGTCGGCTTCAGCCAACTCGCCACGCTCCTGGGTCGTGCTTCGTAATACGCGGTTACGCGCGGAAAGCAACCTGACCAAAGCCGGGCGAACCTGATGACGACAAGCGGAGCGGGGAAATCTACTCTTCCGATTCCTCGGAATCTTCGCCCTCTTCGCCTTCTTCGCCCTCTTCCAGACCCTCTTCGTCCTCGTCGGTTTCCTCGACATAGATCTTGGGCAGACGGACATGGACGATGGTTTCGTTATCCTCGGTCAGGATGGTAATCTTCTCGTCAAGCTCCAGACGATTCACGTGGAAAACATCGTCCAGCTCCATCCAGGAGATGTCCACGGTGATCTGGTCGGGCAGGTCCAGCGGCAGGCAGCTAATCTCCAGCTCGCGGAGATGATGCTCCACCATGCCACCTTCTTTAATGCCCGGTGCCGAGCCGATAATCACAATCGGGATGTCGGTCTGGATAGGCTTGTCCATCGAGATGCGGTAGAAGTCCAGATGAAGCGCGTTTTCGCTGATCGGATCCTGATCAATCATCTTGATGATTGTAGGATACGTCTCCTCACCAATCTTGAGATCGATGATGAAGTTGTGCGCCTCGTGGGGCTTGACCACGTGCTTGAGAACGAAGTCATCAATCGAAATCGAGATGGCTCCTTCAAGCTCGTTGCCATAAAGTACGGCTGGAACCTGACCTGCACGACGTAGTTTGCGCGCGGCACCTTTGCCGTCCGGCTCACGCGTTACTGCTTCCAGGGTTACCCGTTTCATTGCTCTTTATTCCTTGTTATGCAATCCGCAGACTGGCGGTAGAGGGGCGTGTCAAAAGAGTAAGGGGACGCATTCTATCACAGCCACCAACAAGAGGCAAGGCAAACCTCACTCCACTAACCCAACAGTTGACCTGCCACGCCTTTTAAGATAGTATCCCCCTTCGCTGCGGGCCCATAGCTCAGTTGGTTAGAGCCACCGGCTCATAACCGGTCGGTCCCAGGTTCGAGTCCTGGTGGGCCCACCAGCCAGCTTAAAGCTGGACATAGACTCGCGGCGAATCAGCATAAACAAACAACCACTCCTCCCGCGTACACGCTCCCGTTGGTCGCTTTATTCTTTTGGCTGAAGGTGCTGTTTAGCTTGAAGCTGGACACAGACTCGCGGATACAAAAATAGCCCGATTACCATAGTTCCCGCGTTTTGTACTAACTAAAACAGACTACCCGCAGGCAAGCGGTGCGTTGGATCACAGACTCGCGGCGAATCAGCATAAACAAACGCCCTCCCCCGCGCGCCTGCCTTGAAACTGCCCCCGCCCCAATGTTACAATCCGCGCTGGTTCTGAGGGGTCGGACAACCCCTCCCGCAACCTTGTCAGGTCAAAGGGCGATTAGCTCAGTTGGTTAGAGCGCTGCTTTCACAGAGCAGAAGTCACTGGTTCGAATCCAGTATCGCCCACCATCAGCCTGAGGCTGGACATAGACCCGCGACCATACGGTTCCGATAAAATGGCGGTTACTCCCGCGTACACGCTCCCCCTTGTTACTCCGTGGTATCCGTGAACACCAGCCTGAGGGCTGGTTCTTTTTTTAGCGGAGTTAATATCAGCAAAGATTCAGTCTCACGTCCCAGTGTATAAAAGGGTCAGCCCGCAGGCTGACCCTTCGTTATCGCAAAACTACGACTCACCCTTATTCAGAGTAAAGTGCCTTAATTCCACCCCAACTGGTTTCAGCAATCGCCCAGTCGCGTGGGTGGATTATCATTGAACGGATTTGACCAGCCCACTTCTCCAGCCCCAGGGTAGTCTCGTTAGCCACTACCGACCAATAGTAAACATCGTCGTAGCCAGTGCCGAACACGTGTATCAGAGAGGTGTTGGTACCAGCATCGAGAATCAGGGGATTGGTTAGTTGAGAGTTATCAGCCAGATGGACCTTATAGACAACAACGCCGTTTCCTGAGTACGAAGAAGCTCCCCAGCTCAGGTTGATGTTATCGCCAACGCGCCCGTGGAAATTATCTTCCGGGGTCAGGAGGTCAAAACCACCCAGTTGGCTGTTAACGAAGGTTGAGTCAATGAAGCGAACAGCCAGACCATTGGCAATCACTCCCTGATTGAGGGAATACTGAGCAGCCTGGGTGCCTGCGCTATTCTCCAGCCCCACAGTAGCCGAGGCTCCGTGGTCCCGCCAGGAGTCTCCCACCACGTCGCGATAGCGGAACTCAATGGTGTTGTTGACATCGTCAACACCGGTCTCCAAAATTACCACCTGGAAGTCAAGGGTATCCGTCGGAGAGCCATAGTAATACCAGTCGGAATAGGTAATAATCCACTGACGGTTTGGGGCAGCGCCGTTAACATCCAGCGAGATATCACTGGCAGAACCACCCACCAGATCATCCCAGAGCAGAGCTATGATTGCGTTGGGGGTAGCACCGTTAGGCAGGCTCTGGTTAATAGGCTCGTCCATATTGGCTGCCGCGAAGCCCAGAACACCGTTGGAACCAACATGGAAGGACGATCCAGCGGTGTAATCAACGCCGCAGAAACGAACATCGAAAGGAAGGGTAGTGGTCCAGGAAGTATCGTTACCCTGCCAGCCCTGTCCATTCTGTGGTGAGAACCACGTATAAGTTGGTGCCCAGTCGGAGCTTTCTCCGCTATCCCAGAAATCATAGCCAGCACCAGAACCAGCATTGGCTGGCATATAACTACCAAAGACAGGACATATCCCGACGACAGTGAACACTAGCACGAAAACAAAGACTTTTGATAACATGGTAGTTTCCTCCTGTTTTACAAATGGCGACCACGAAGATGGATCAGACCATACCAGCGTTGATAACTCCTGCGGTAACCAGTCAAAAGAAAAATATGTGCATTTTTACTTTTGCCCTTCCAACCACAGGGGTTATGCAACTTAGCCTATCCATTACTCTTTGTCAAGGTTTTTCTGACATTTTTTTGAAAATATATTTTACCACGACTTTATCTACGCTCATTACCCGCGCGGTAGCATTCAATACAAAAACAAAGGGAACTAGCAAAAGGCTATCCCGCGACATCACAAAACACGCTGTGAATAAAGCGCAGGACTGGTATTCGGGCTACTGACACAATGCAACGGGCCAACCTGAGGGTCGGCCCCTGCGTTAAATCACCCGAATATCAACCGTAGGGGCGCAGCGTGCTGCGCCCTTTGCTCACAACAGAGCTAAGACATAAAAAAGGGCGAACACCAATCTCACAGATTAGGTTCGCCCGTACAATCCTTACGTTGCTGTTGCTTATTCCGCGTACTTTTCCATGATGCGCTTGAAGGTGGCGTAGTCTCGAGAGCCGGTGATGACCTCGCCAAAGCTGCCGTCGGGAGCGATGACGAAGGTGGAGGGAATCGCCTCGTGGTAGTAGTAGCCGAGGACTTCGCGGAAGTTGTCGAGCTGGTCGTAGGCGATAACCGGATAGTCAATCTTCATCTCGGCAACAAAGGCGGGCAGCACATCGCCAGCGTTCTGGTCTTCACCAATACCGACGATGACCATGCGGGTCGCTTCGTCGTTGCTCAGGCGGATCAGGTCGGGAATCTCTGCTTTACAGGGAGGACACCAGGTGGCGAAGAAGTTAAGGAAGACGACCTTGCCCCGCAGCTCGGCGAGGTCAAAATGTCCACCATCCAGGGTGGGTCCAGCCACGTTGAGAGCCTCAACGGAATCGGCGGTATCCCCGGTGGAATCCGAGGTCAGGTCGGCATTGGATTCCGTGGTCTCTGGTTCAGGCTGGGGTTCCTCGGTGCAGGCGGACAGAAGCAGCAGTCCGGCGACCAGCAGGGTAGTTAAGAAAACACGCATATACTTCCTTTATAAAAGGGGTCGCCGAAACGACCCCTCGTTTTTGTAATCAACTACTTAGACAGGTTGTCGATGATAACCTTCTCGAAGGTCTCTTTGGACTGCGCGCCCACGAGAACCGTCGCCAGGGTACCGTCGGGAGCAACGATGAAGGTGGTCGGAATGCCGGTGTGGAGGTAGAAGTCCCAGGCGGGGTCGTTGGAGACGAAAGGCTCCATCCCTGCCATCAGCACTGGCTGGTCCATGCTGAGGTCGTCCACGATGGTCTGCGCCGTTGCCTCGCTGGTGTCCTCGGTAAGGAAGAGCAGGGTAAAGCCCTGATCGCCGTACTTATGAGCCAGCTCCAGCATGTGGGGGATTTCCTCGCGGCAAGGCGCGCAGAAGGAGGCGAAGAAGTTGATGAAAATCACATCGCCGTCGTAGTCGGAGAGGTTGTGCATCTGACCGTCGAGACCCTTTGCCTCGAAGTCCAGCACAGGCTTGCCGATGGTAGCAGAACTGGGAACGCCGTCTTCGTTAACCTCATCGCTCTCTTCACCACATGCCACAAAGAACGCCGCCGCGACAATCAACATCAGCGCGAGTAGTAGATACCGCTTCATCAAAAACTCCTTGAGTCAGACAATAGCAATCGGGTAACTGGTCAGGTGAACAAAAGTTAAGCCATCAGGAAGGTTCCCCGGCTACTTTTTGTCCGCGTCTTCCATTTTCATGCCGTACTTCTTCAGGTAACGCTCAACACGACCAGCGGAATCGAGAATCTTCTGCTTGCCCGTATAGAAGGGATGGCAGTTCGAGCAGATCTCGACCCGGATCTCTTTGGAGGTTGAGCGGGTGTGGGTCTGATGACCACAGGCACAGGTGATAGTGGTCTCTTCATACTTGGGATGAATCTTGGCACGCATGGTAACTCCCGTGTGTCGTTAAGGCTGTTGGTTTGCTGATATCGGTTTGCTGGTATCGGTTTACTTTGGTTTCTACTGAAGCAGGGGAATCTGTTGAGCATCTTACGGCGGGCATTAAAATGCCCGCCCTACATTGTCCTCGCGTAACATTACCTTTATCGAAATCGCTTGTTAACAGTGATAGTAGTTAGCTCTGCTACTCTGGATTCGCCATCCGGTTATAACGGTAAGAGTCGAAGTAGCTCTGGGGGTCGCTCTCGTACTCGGCGCGGTTGGCGTAGAGGAAGGCTACGTCTTCGTCCACATTCCAGATGTAACCCTTGCGCTGGAGAAAGACCCGGGTTGCCTCATCGGCTATGTAACAGCGAGCCGGATCCGCCGGATTGTCCGGTTCTCCGGTGAAGATCAGCATCGACTGCCCCCGCCGCAGAATCAGCGTCTCACGCCCGATGATGTTGATAGAGAACTCGTAACCACCAGAGTTGATAACGAAGTAGCCAGCGATGTTCACTGGAAGCTCGGAGACGTTTTGCAGCTCCAGCCACTCGGAATTATAGCGCGGCAGCCCCTGGGAGATTCGATACTCCTGATGGGAATCTGGATGGATATTGACAATCCTGACCCGGGGACGGTGCATGGCAAAACCTCGCTAAGACGATGAGACGAACCAGCGGACGGGGAGTTTACCTGCAATATCAAGCAAAGTCAAGCAGACAGCTTGAAGCTGGACACAGATTCTCGAATGTAACCACAAACGAAACATGGGGGCATTAGACGCTCTGCCCCTCACCCTAACCCTCTCCCCAAAGGGGAGAGGGGATAACATCTTGTGTTTGTTCAAAATGCGTTTGTAGGGGCAATCCCCCTGTGGTTGCCCTCTTTATATCCGGGCAGGCACGGGGGCCTGCCCCTACGGGGTCAAAATCTGGCGGATGGTTAATGTCGTTGCTATTTTGCGGGCCGACCTAAAGGTCGGCCCCTACGTAAAATCTCGTGGATGCTCAAAATACGCTGGTAGGGGCGGACCCATGTGTCCGCCCTGAACGGGATAGGTGTATATTTTAAGGGCGAAGACAAGCCTCGCCCCTACGGAGTTGAAATCTGGCGGATGGTTAATGCCATTGCTATTTTTGCGGGCCGACCTAAAGGTCGGCCCCTACGTTAACCCCACGAGAATGTTCAGGATACGTTTGTAGGGGCGTACCTGATCTATGGGGATTGGTTCCGCCCCGTGATGCAATGCGCCGCGCTGCTGTGTTAACATCAGTCGGTCTGGAGAATGAATGAATCAGCCCCCTAAAAATCCTCTGCTCCGCCTGCTCGCCTATCCGGCTGGCTGGCTCTACGCCGTGGGGAGCTACGCCGACGGTCTCCTTGACAGTCTGCGTACCCGGGTTCGCATCGGCACCTCGGTCATCAGCATCGGCAACATCGCTGTGGGCGGCTCCGGCAAGACTCCCTTCACCCGCTGGCTCGCCGGGGAGCTACTCCGTCGTGGATACAGCGTGGGGCTGGTTACCCGGGGTTATGGCGGAGGCTGGGCGCGGCAGCATCGGGAGCCGACCCTAGTCAGTCGGGGCAATGTCAGTCGGGGCGACGGCGAGACTCTGCTTAACGCAACCGAAGCTGGCGACGAAGCCCGCTGGCTGGCGGAGGAGCTACCCCGCTGCGCCGTGGCGATAGGTCGGGTCAAGACCGAGGCCGCCGAGCTACTCAGCAAAGAAACCAACGTTGACGTGATCCTCCTCGACGACGGGCTGCAGCATCGCCGTCTCTATCGGGACTGCGACCTCGTCGTCCTGCCGGCACGGGACTGGCAGGAGCGGCTGGATGGCTCCGCCGCACCTCTGCCACGGGGGCGGTTGCGGGAGAGCTTTGAACGCCTTCGCGAAGTAGAGGCAATCGTCCTGCTGAACGGCACGCCAGCTCAAGCAGAGCGATTGCGTCGGCGGTTCTCCGAACCACTCATCGTAGAGGCAAAGACCGAGCCAGCGGGGCTAATCAACCCGGCGGGAGAACGACTTCCACTGAGTAACCTGCGCGGAGCCGAGGTAATCGCCTTTGCCGGAATCGCCCGCCCGGAGCGGTTCTTCTCCGATATTCGCCGCCTGAGAGCCAACCTCCTTACCACCATTGCCCTGCCCGACCACGTTGACTACGACGAAAAGCGGCTGGTGGAGCTACACCGCCTGTCCAAAAAACACCCGGCTGCTAACCTGCTGACCACAGCCAAAGATGCCATCAAGCTGACCGAGGCGGGGCTGCCCAACCTGCTTATTCTGGAGCAGAGCCTGACCCTGCCTCCCGCAGATGCCCGGAGACTCCTCAACCTTATCGAGAAGAAAATATCATAATGAGCGCGCCTGACTACAAACCAACCCTCGGACACCGCCTGGAATACGGGCTGCTCTGGCTGCTCTTCGTCATAGTCAATCTCGTCCCCCGCTTTCTGGCGCGAGCCTTCGGCTGGTGCTTCGGCAACCTGCTCTACCTCCTCGTCGGCAAACGACGGCGCATCGCCAAGGCCAATCTCCGGCAGCACCTCAAGCTCTCCAAAGGGCAGGCGGCGCGCGTTGCCAACCAAAACATCGTTCGCTTCATCCAGAACACCGTGGACTTCATGCGCCTGCCCCACTTCAACGCCCGTACCCGCGAACGCTGGATGAAGATGTCGGGGATGTCTAACCTCACCGAAGCGACCTCCACGGGCAAGGGAGTCATCCTCGCCACCGCCCACACCGGAGCCTGGGAGTTTGCCGCCGCCTACTTCTCCGCCCACGGATTCCCCGGAACCGGACTGGCAACCCGTCAGCACAACCAGTTAGTGGACGACCTCCTCAACAAGCTCCGCCGCAAAGCCGGTACCGAGATTATCCTGGTCGGCGACGGCCTCAAGCCAATCATCCGTGCCGCCCGCGCCCGGCGACTTATCTACATCCTCGCCGATCAAAACGCCGGAGCCGACGGACTCTTCCTCGACTTCCTCGGCAGCCCCGCCAGCTTCCACCGAGGCCCCGCCTTTTTTGCCTACAAGCTCAAGCTCCCCCTCGTCTTCGCCTTCTCCCGACGCGGCAAAAACGGCATCCTCCACGGCTGGATTTCCAAACCACTCCACGCAGACCCCACCGCCGACGAAGAGACCGAAGTTCGCCGACTCACCACCGCCTACGCCCACGCCCTGGAAAGCTGGATCCGCCGCTACCCCGCCGATTGGTACTGGATGCACCGCCGCTGGCCAGCTTAAAGCTGGACATAGACTCGCGAGAATGGGTAACATCGTTTTGTAGATTATTCCCGCGTACACGCTCCCGCTGGTCGCTTCTTTATCTCAGCAAGCTAGAAATGACGTAAGCCGTTAAATGTAGGGCGGGCATTTTAATGCCCGCCGTTTATACATGTGCGTACTGCAATAGACCCCTACAATCATTCTCCCCTCGCCTCTCTGGGGCGGGGATTCATCCCACGGGTTAGGGTGAGGGAGATACGGTTAAGACCTCGCGAGATTTTATGTAGGGGCCGACCTTTAGGTCGGCCCGCAAAAGGGGCAGACGTTCTGCCCCTCACCCTAACCCTCTCCCCAGAGGGGAGAGGGGATAACCCCTCGCGAGATTTTGACCCCGTAGAGGCGGGTGTCCACACCCGCCCGCAGGTGGTCGAAGACCACCTGGATTTGCCAATCCTGCGATAGAACGGGTCTGCGACCCGTCGGGCGACCGTGGACGGTACGCCCCTACAACGTCAAAATCGTCGGGGTTTTTGTAGGGGCAGGCCCCCCGTGGTTGCCCTGAATACGCGTGGGGTTCCCCTTCTCCCTTAGGGGGGAAGGCCGGGAAGGGGGGGCTATCGGTGAAGGCGTACGCTTGTGATAAACATCAAATGGCAGATGCTTTCGCTGCGCAATCCCCCCGTTGCAGGTTTGTTGTTCGTCGAGGATAGCTCCCCTCCCTTAATCCCTCCTCCCTTTGGGGGGAGGGAGATACGGTCAAGACCTCGCGAGGTTTTACGTAGGGGCCGACCGACCGGTCGGCCCGCGAATTTGTGATGGGATGAAAAAAGGGCAACCACAGGGGGTTGCCCCTACCAACGCATTCTAAACATCCTCTGGGGTTAGCTACCCTCGCCCCTCTGGGGAGGGGATTCATCCCACGGGGCTTGGGGGTGAGGGGCTAGCGGCTGATCACCGCTCTTTTGGTCAGCGTTTGTCCGTCGGTATTCAGTCGGAGAAGGTAAACTCCCGATGGGAGCGCGGCGACTGACCATTCAACGGTGTGTCTGCCGGCGGCGTAGTTTTCGCTGGTCAGGGTAGCCACCCGTCGCCCGGCAAGGTCATAGACCGTCAGCTCGACGAGGCTTTCTTCGGGCAGCGAGAAGGAGACTGTAACAACATCGGCTGCGGGGTTGGGGTATGGCTCCGCCAGTGCAAGAGGCTCGCCGGGGGTGCGCCAGTCGATTGCTCCGGTGTAGAACTCTACGCTGGTGCCGTCGCTGGAGTGAGCCACCAGCTTGTAGTTGTAGGTTCCCTCAAAGGTTACGGCATCAAGGTAGCTACCCGTGGAGGTCAGGTTCGCGGCGAGTAGTTCTTCACCCACGCCCAGCTTGCGATAGACATCCACGCCGACGCAATCGCCGCCAGTCTCCCAGCTTACGAGTAGTCCTTCCTCGCGGGAAGCGACCCGCGCCTCGGCGTACTCCACGGCGGTCTGGTCTTCTTCTTCACAAAGAACCCACTGCGGCGCAGGATTCAGGGTAATGGAATCCACCGCTTTATCAAGCTCGACATCAATCTGCTGGCTGCGAAGATCGTTCCAGACCGTGATTATCTCTGTGCTGCTATCGGTGTAATCTATTTGAATTGGTATCGGCATCTCAAATATCTCTGGGCAGTCGCCGTCGGTGGTCTGCACCTGATCAATCTGTAGGTACAAAACTGTGTCAGAGCCGCTTCCCGTCGTCCACCAACGCCAGTTGTACTCCGGCCAGTGGGACTTGTAGCACCACTGGTCGAAGAACCAGTCCAGGTCGGTATAGGGAATATCCGGGTTGTCGAAGTGGTACTCGCAGGCAGCCTGAAGGTCCTCGGTCAGGGCGGAGCCGTAGGCGTTGTCCGCCAGGTACTTCTTCAGGGCGTTGAAGAAGTCCTCGTCGTCCGCCATCACCCAGCGCAGCATATGCACTACCGCCGCACCTTTTTGATAGCTGATATTGAAGTAGCTATCAGGACCGACGAGGGGATAGCGACCAAACTCGTTCTCATAATAGACGATCCAGCCAAAGTTCTGACCTTGACAGGGGGATGCTGCATCGTAATTGGCATCAGGAGATTCTGGCCAAAGCTGCTTTTCACAATACGTAGCAAATCCCTCATTGAGCCAGGTGTGGTGCCAGTTCTCGCAGGTAACCAGGTTACCAAACCACTGGTGGGAGTTCTCATGGGACGTTAACCATTCAGAATCTACACCCGCAGATGTCCCTGAGTTTGTCTGGTACTCCATACCAGTTGAGGTATTCTGCTGACCAAGACGACTAAAGCCATATGGACCGAAACGATCTTCGTACCAGGTTACCATTGGTGGGATGACCTCATTAAAGTAGTCGTAAGCGACTGATAAATTACCAAACCAGTAGATATCCAGCAGTAGCCCGGAAGCTACTGTCGAGAGGATTCCGTACCTAATAGTACCTTTTGCAGATACAAAAACCAGATAGTTAGCCAGGGGATGTGTAGAGTCCCAGATCGTTGTTTTTGTGCCATCTCCGTTATCGGTAACACTAATCAGATCACCGTTGCCTAAAATTAGCGACAAGTTATCTCCACCCGTCCACGCCATTGTGCAGGTGAACTTGTCATCGTTGGCGTTATAGGTCGGAAAAAGACTCGGCGTAAGCTGCAGAGTCTCAGTATTCATGTTAATCTGGGTTGAATTGATTTCAATACCGCCAATATCATTGTACGGCACGCCGCCGTACCAAATGGTGATAACCGCTGTTTCACCGTCATTTATCACCGGGTCGCAGTTGATGGTCAGCAGGCGGTCGTCGCTGGCATCGCCGTGGGTGTAGGTAATCTCGCTGCCGTCCTGCTCAATCTTTGTAATAGTATGCTCCGAGCCAAGCTGGAGAACCAACGTCTCCAGCGTAGAACCGCTGGGAGTCAGCGTCCACGCGGCAGAGCCATCGAGCCGACCGTTCTGCCCGGTAATCGGGGTGAAGGTCAGGGCGATGTCGAGGTGAAGCAGGTCAGCTCCCGATGGTGGCGGCGGAGGATAGGGCGCGCCGTCTTTGTTTCCGCTGGCTTTCATAGCTGCGATAATCGCCCGCTGAGCCAGCACCACGTCGCCCTCAAGCTCAGGATGATCGTGCATATACTGACACAATGGACAGCCAAGTGCCGCGCCAGCGAACATCAACAGAGCAAGCGCAATCAACAGATACTTTTTCATCTCAACCGCCTCGATAAGAATAACAACACTATTCAGGAATGAGCTAAATAACGACCCCACCGTCAAGCAGCAGGGTCAAATTAGTACAAATGTTCTATGATGTCAATGCCCAGTATCAAAGTTCCATGGTGGGACTTCTTGTAAATGGTGGATGGACAATCCCCTGCTCGGTGATGAAGGCGGTAATCAGCCGCGCCGGGGTAACGTCGAAGGCGGGATTGTAAACCGCTACTCCCGTCGGAACGGTTTGGACTCCGCGAAAGTGGCGAACCTCGTCGCCGTCGCGCTCCTCGATTGGGATGCCGTCGCCGTTGGGCAAACTGAAGTCGAAGGTGGAAAGCGGCGCGGCAACGTAAAATGGCAGGTTATGCTCCCGCGCCAGAATGGCAAGTCCGTAGGTGCCGATCTTGTTGGCGGCATCACCATTGGCGGCGACGCGGTCAGCCCCGGTAATCACGCAGCTCACCCGCCCCTCACGCATCACCACGGCTGCCATGCTGTCGGTGATGACCGTAACCGGAACGCCGGAGCGGTGCAGCTCCCAGGCGGTGAGCCTGGCTCCCTGAAGCAGAGGACGGGTCTCGTCGGCATAGACGCTGATTCGCTTGCCAGCATCCACGGCGGCGTAGATAACCGCCAGGGCGGTGCCGTAGTCCACCGTTGCCAGCCCCCCGGCGTTGCAGTGGGTCAGCACGCTATCGCCGTCGGAGAGTAGCTCCTGACCGTGCTTGCCAATAGCTCGGCAGACGACTCTGTCTTCCTCCAGCATTGCCAGAGCCTCTGCTCGCAGAGCCTTCAGTAGCTCGTCGGGCGAGTCGCCCTCTCCGTTGGTAATAACCCGCTCCATCCGCTCCAAGGCCCAGAAGAGGTTAACAGCGGTGGGGCGACTGGCTGCCAGCCGCTCCTTTATCGAATCGAAAAGCCGCCGCAGGACGGCGTAGTCTTTTACGGAATCAATAGCTGGGTGGTTCTTGAGCGAAACATAAAGCCCCAGTGCCGCTGCCACGCCGATGGCTGGCGCGCCGCGCACCTCCAGCCGCTGAATCGCCCGGAAGACATCGTCAACCTCACGCAGCTCGATGTACCGTTCCTCGACGGGCAGGAGGGTCTGGTCGAGGATTATCAGGCGTTCGTCTTCCCAGGAGATTGTCTTGACTGGCATGGCGTTTCTCGTTTGGGGGTGGGTGAGGGGTTAATACCAATATCCCGAACTTACACAACAGACTCTTCGGTTTCTGGTAGTCAACGAGAAGCGATCAGCGGGTGCGGCGCGCTGTTGCCTTAAATCGTCATCTCGAAGACTACCTGGCAGGTGAAGAAATCTGGCTGCTCGTAGCCGTTGCTAAGAAATAGAGGCAGGTACTGCTCCTGGATAACGACCTCCAGATCTTCGCGCTCCCGCCAGGTGGTCTGGAGTAACGACGGCAGGACGGGAATGAGCCGCTTTACTTCTTCTGGTGAACCAGTGATGAGGTTAAGCGAAACGCCACCGGCGGCGTGAGAATGCGGAGCCAGAAGAATCGCCGCCTCGATTTGCCCCGGCTCGCCGCTGACCAATACCACGGAGCGTTGCAGCAGTTGCTCGATTCGGTCGGTCGTCGCCTCGACGTACTGCCAGCCCAGACTCAGCAGCCCGGCGTAGTCCTCCCGACAGACCTTCAGCAGATACTCCACCGGCCCCGGTTCCGTTGGTTTTGCGATTCTCGCTCCAGCGTTTTCCAGAACCTCAGCCAGCGGTCGGTTCTGTTCAGCCGACTCCAGCCGTAAGGAAAGGAAGGGCTGCTTGAGAATCAGCCGGAAGCCGCTCGGCTTCGCCATTGGCACGGAGTGGTTGGTGTCGGCACTTGCCCAGCGCACCGTGGCGGGGCGGAGCTTCGTAAGCTCCGCCATCACCGCCTTGTGCATCAGTCGCCCCAGACCCTGCCCCTGCAAGGCGGGGTCAATCCGTAGTCCCTCCAGCCACAGCTCCTGGGGTCCGTTGCGCTTGATGCGGGTAACGCCGACAACGGCTCCCTCGACCTCGCCCACGTAAACCCCGCCCTCGGTAATCCAGCCCTCGATGACCGAGCCGAGGTAGTCGTAGCCCTCCCAGATGTCTTTGGTCAGCTCCTGAATGCGGGGAACATCGCTCTGCTTTGCCGGGCGAAAGAGCATGGCTAACCTTTACTGTTGGAGGTAATCAGGCGGCGGATGATCCAGTCTCGCAGGCGCACGGGCAGGCTTTCCAGAAAGATAACCTGCCGAGAACCCGGTCCGGCTCGATAGAAGGCTCGCGGACGCTTTGCCGTCAGGGCGTGGGCGACCCGTTTAACGATGACCTCCGCCGGGGCGGCTCGACGCGCCGACTGCCGACTCAGGTTGTACAAAGCGTCAAGCTGCTCCCCGTAGAGTGCCTCCGCCTCATCGCTCAACCGGGTGCGGGGCTGCTCTTCTTCACCGAGGTTTTTCTCCCAGATGGCAGTGGCGATCATCCCCGGTTCAATCAGCGAAACGAAGATTCCCTGGGGATAGACCTCCACCCGCAGCGAATCCGTAGCGGCGCGGAGGGCGAACTTGCTCGCCGAGTAGGGGCCGAAGATGGGCATGGAATTGCGCCCGGAGACCGAGCCGACGTTGACGATTCGCCCCTTCGCCCGACGAACCAGCGGCAGCAGCTCGCGAATCAGCGCGAACTGACCGAAGAGGTTGACCTCGAACTGCCAGCGCAGGTCTTCATCGGAGACAAACTCCATCGGGCCGTTCACCGTGATTCCGGCGTTGTTGACCAGTCCATGCAGTCCGCTTTCGCCGACGGCTCCGGCGATGGTTTCCCGCGCCTCTGTAAGCTGCTCCGGCTTGGTTACATCCAGATAGAGTGGGGTAATCCCCCCGTGAGCCTCGGCAAGCCGCCAGAAGTCCTTCTCCTTACGAACTCCGCCAAAGACCCGCGCGCCACGCTCCGCCAAACCCACAGCGCAGGCATGACCAATCCCCGTGGAGGCTCCGGTTACCAGAACGGTTCCCTTAATCTCTTTCAACTTGAAGCTTCTCCTCGACAATAAGTTTATCAGGGGTGGTGTCATCGTCGGATAACGTTTCTGCCACGGCATCAGTTTCGTTTGTATCTGCGACCTCGGTGGAGTCCCCAGCCAGAACGCTCAGATCGTAAACGGTCAGGGGCCAGGCGGGAACCATATTTCCGCCAAAGCAGGTTAAATATTTGGTATCGTCATCGAAAAAAATCCAAGCGTTCACGGGTAAAAGCACGGAACCAATTACCCCGGATTCCGGATCAAGCAGCGTGTATTCATCAATGGGTATTTCGTAACTCCAGTATTCTTCAGGATTCCGAACGGTTTGTTGATGATATCCTGTAGCACTGAAGTAATACTCAGGATACAGTTCCTCCACATACTGTTGCCGCATAGAGAGCTTACCGCCACCGCGACTGAGGCTCCAAAGTGGTTCCAATGTTTCTGTATCGAAGGCGTACATCGCGACCTCAGTGGAGGCGATCAGTGTATCCTCAATCAGGTTATAGACGATAGGGTCTCCCCTTTGAAGCTCACAGGGTATAATTTCTCCCAACTTGTATTCAAGCATCTCTCCAACACCAGTTGTAATATCCACCCGAAGTAGTTCCGAACCATCAACACCCGTTTGTTTGCCTAAGGGGTGTTCTTGTTGGCTGGTTCTGCAACGCCAGAAAAAGGCATATCCATTTGAAATACCAAGAAAACCGTCGTCGGGGTTGTAGTGCATGCCGAATTGAAAACTATCCAGACTGAATAGTATGCTGGCACCTCCGAAAAAGAGTGCTGCTAGAGGACCAAAGGTCATGTCAACGAGAAAGGTTAATGCTTCTAGTTCACCCGATACCAGTGAGTGAAGAGCAATAAACTCCTCTGCTGCAGGAAACCATTCACCCTTATAGCTGTTCACCCAGAGGTCAGAGCCGTCAGCACGATTGAAAACGGCCAGTCCCTTGCGATCCCCCACCAGAAACACCAGTTCGTCGGTTACATACAGCCGGGTGAAGCTGCGGAACTTATCCCCGGCCCAGCCATCGCGTCGATAGGTAGAGGTTGACCATTTCTCCTCCAGTGTGGCGGCATCGAGGCAGGCCAGCACACTGGAACCACCAACAAAGAGTTCGTCTTCAACAAGACGAAAAAGTTCAGCATTCTCCACTGTAGTTAGGTGGGACAGACCTTCTTTGCTATTCGGGTCGTACCTATAGATAGCGTCAGTATAAACAGTATAGAGAATGTTTCCATCTCGAATGTGAAAATCATCATCATTGAGCTTGGTGAAACTCAGGGTCTCAAAATTCACTTCAATCAGACGACGACTACGATTTAGTACGATTAAGAGATAACTATGTTCTTCACCTGTAATAAACTCTATATAAAATGGTGCGGAAGAAATAGCAGGTTCTTCAAATTTTTTCTCAACTACTCCCCCACCATCAACAAGGGGAATAAAGACAAGCCCTTCAATGTGAGTATGTAAGAAACCATCCAAACCTCCAATTATTGGTGTGGCAAGGATGGTGTTGGTGGCAGGGTCGTAGCCCAGGGGCAAATACATACCCTCGTTAATTGTATAAAGTCGTGAGCCATCTTCGATTGACAAAACTAACATTGCATCAGTTGAACGCAACAGGGCAACACCCCCTTCAGCTGCCACCAACCCATTTCTGATGGAGATAGAGTCTCCGCCACCGACCTGATAGTCGATATTCACTCGCCAGAGCTGGTTCCAGTCATTGTCGTATAGGGCAACGCCTTCGTAATCTCTGACGAAGTAATGTTCCCCGTCGGTTTCCAGCTCCAAAGCACCGGGTATCTCTTTCAGGATGGGGAAGTCTCCGCCAGGAACGCCGTAGATTGCAGGCAGTTCCTCGTACTGAGTTTCATCACCTGCATCCCCAAACCTTTCGAACTCGAAGGCGAGGGTGGGTGTTGTTGTTATCAGGAAGGCCACGAGGACCAGCAGTAAAAATAACTTTTTCATAATCAGTTTTTCTTTCTCTTCCCCATGAGGTTGCCGTGAGCTTACCACCCGCCGAAGAGGCTGACAAGGAAGTAGAAAAGGGCGAATACCAATTTCTGTTGAAATTGGTTCGCCCCTACGGCTGATTGCGGTGGTTACTAAAGCTGTGTCAGCGAATAATCGTAGGCTCCGGGCAGGTCGGCATTGTCCGCCAGATACCTGCGGATGTACTGACCGCAGTTGCTGCCGATGCGGTCTTCCTCACGCTCACCGATGCTAAGGATAACCCGGTAGCCAGCTTCACGGAGGTGAGTCAGGCGAGGGTCGTTTTCGTCGGGACGGTCGGGGTTGATGTAACTCGCCAGACCCGCCGCCTTCGCGGCGAAGGTGGGATTGAGTGGGGTTATCTTCAACAGAAACCGCTCCGGCGAGAAGTGCCGCAGCAGCACCTCCGGGTCGAGGGTTGAGTCCTCCGCCAGGGCGAAGTTGAGCGTTACCTTGCGGTCGCCCGCCTCGTACCAGTCTTTGGCGTAGTCGGCGATTTGCCCGAAGCTCCACTTGCTTATCGGAACCAGCTCGTCGCGGCGTTGGTCGTCGGTGGTGTGCAGAGAGAACTGAAGCTGAAAGCTGCCGCCACCGTAGAGGCGACGCTTGATGGAGAGCAAATCGCGGAAGAACTTGTCCGAGCTTGCCGGGGCTACCGTGGAAACAGAAGGCAGCAGACCGGGAGCATCGTAGCGGCTGGGCAGTTCATCCAGCACGGTGAGGACTGCCGGGTTGAGGGCTGGCTCGCCCATCCGGGCAAATTGAACCTTCCACTTCTTCACCGGAACAGAGCCACTGGGATACCGCCGCCGAACCGGATAATCGATCTGCTGAAAAAGCTCCTCGGCGGTGAGCTTGCCCCGATAGTCGCCTCCGGCATCACAGAAGGGACAGCCCACCGGGCAACCCAGCAGGGTCGAGACCAGCAGCACCCACTTCTCCTCACGAGGAATCGGCGGCTGGAGGGACTCCACGAACTCCACCAGACGGCCATCGCCGTAATCGCCCAGATAGACCCAGGCGACCTCCTCAGTTCCGGCTTTCGCAATAACCCTCATTAAACCTCAATAGATCGTTGGGCGGTGGTTTTGACTTTAAGACAAGGGGTTTCAACCCCTTGCGAAAGTTGAGTTGCGATACAAAATTGCAAGGGGCTAAAGCCCCTTGTCTCGGATAAGCGAGTTTCGGGACCATTCAAAGTTTTCTCTTGGTAATTCGGTCGACAATCTCCATCGCCGCTCGAACGCCATCCCCCACTGCCAGGGCAACCTGACGATACCGCCCGTTGGCGACATCGCCAATCAGGTGGAGAGCGCGGGATTGTACCAACTCCGCCCGCTTCCCGGCAAGACCAGTGAGCAGACCTTCCGCTGGCTCTCGCCCCACGGCGGCAATCAGGTAATTCACCGCCAGCTCCCACTTCTCGTTTAGGGTTTCACCGGACAGAACCAGTCCATCGCTGCTTCGTTCCAGACGCAGCAGGTGGTGATTCTCCCGATAGTGAATCCGGGGTTCAGCTTTCACCCGCTCATATAGCAGGGGCAGGCAGCGTCGTTCGGCTCCACGGTTGAGCAGAAAGACCTCGTTGGCTGGTGTCAGGTGGAGGGCGTGGTCGAAGGCGGCATCTCCGGCTCCGATGATGGCGATTCGCTTTCCGACTACTCCGCTCAGGGGCGCGACCTCGCGACAGACCAGTTCCGCGACCTCCGGCGAGATAGGGAAATCGGGAAATGGTCGGGGGATGGTTCCCGTGGCGAGGACGACGGTCTCCGCCGTGAAGCTGCCCTCACCGGACACCAGGAGGAAGCGGTTGTTCGCGTAGTCAAGCTGCTCAATCCGCAGCCGTCGGGGGCGAATGCCCTCGGCGTTTGCCTGAGCCACAAAGAGCCGCGCCAGTTCCGCTCCGCTTATTCCACCGGGGAAGCCGGGGTAGTTCTCCACCAGATTGGCGTTGAACAGCAGCCCGCCGGGACGAGTAGCCTCAAACCAGAGCGGGGTGATACCGGAGCGGTGAAGCTGAACCGCGCAGGCGATTCCCGCTGCCCCGGCTCCGATGATGGCGACACGGCTGTTTGTAGGCTGTCGCAAAATGGTACGATGCCTTTCTGCTGTCCTGGTTTGCGAGGAGCGACCAGCGGGAGCGCGTACGCGGGAGAAACCGTCGTTCGTCGTTACCGACAAGCCGCGAGGCTATGTGCAGCTTTAAGCTGGCAACGCGGTGCGTTGCATCACAAGGCTGGCCTGCGGCCAGGACACCTGGGCAAGCTCACCCTCTTTGCTTACCGCTATCTGAAAAACTTGAATATTAAAAGCGACCAGCGGGAGCGCGTACGCGGGAGTGTTGATTTTATCTGGGTAGCCTGTTCACGCGAGTCTATGTGCAGCTTTAAGCTGCCCCAGCTCCGATGATGGCAACACGGCTGTGGGGTGGGTTAGTCATCGAGTGTTTTGGGAAAACTGTTGCAGAATACGCGAAAATTATCGTTGTGGTTTGAGCCGATTTTGTAGGGGTACGGCATGCCGTACCCCCACGGCGGATTACATCGTTCCCGTGAGGATATGTTATCACCTTTTTTTATGATTTTGATCTTTTCGCAACAGTCTTTGAATATCCCCACTCAGCATCGGTTTAGCGCAGCCGTGGGTCAGGGTCAGCAGGGCGGCGCGGTGGAGTTCCCGATTATAGGTTGCCGTGGCATCCACGGGGAGGTAAACCTCAAAGCCCCGCTGGAAGCCGCCTCGCGCGGTGCTTGCCACGCAGAGGTGGGTCAGCAGTCCGCAGAGAACCAGCCGCTCCACACCTTTCTCCTGGAGCAAAGTCGCCAGCTCGGTTTCGTTGAAAGCGTCGTACTGCTCTTTCTCGATGACGATGTCCCCGGGTTCGGTCAGTCCGGGAGCCAGCTCGCTGAGGGGGTTATCCGCTGTAATCAGCTCGCTCCACCAGCGAGACATCATCCCCGCGCCCTGCGGTGTGTTGAGGTGGTGGGTAAAGATAATCGGCAGCCCTGCGGCACGATATGCCGAGATGAGCCGCCGAATTACTGGCAGAACCGCCGGAGCCGAGGGAGCGAAGGCGTGGGACTCCGGCTCCAGAAAGTAGCGTTGGAGGTCGAGGACGACGAGGGCGGAGTTGTCCTTCTTGAATTGAGGGCGATGCCTGCCGGAGTATGGTAAAACCTCGCCAAGGAGCCGGGCGGCTTCCGCGACGAGGTTGTCAGACGACAGGTATTTTTCTCTACTGAACGGCATCGGGCTGGTGAGGTTCCGCTGGCTGCTCGACCTGAGCAAAGTCATCAACGACCTCTTCGACAATCTCCGGCTCTTCCTCTTCAATGTGGGGAAGGTCGAGGATGTTAGCCAGGCGCAGCGGGTGGCGGCTGTTGAAGACCAGCACCAGCGGCTTCTTTTCGTCATCTCGATGAACCGTTACCCGCAGACCCTTTCCGGCGGATGTGATCCAGCCCCAACTGCGGTCCCGTCCTTTACGGATGCCCTGCCCCCAATAGACCGACATCTGAATCTGGGTCGGTTCGACAAACTCCAGTGTGTGGCGGGGGATGACCTTACGGAAGATGCCAAAGGTCAGAATCAGCCGCTGCTGGGTAATGGTTACCGTTAGCTGGGTCATGCAGAGACCGAGGAAGAAGGCGACAGAGGCACTGCCCGCGATTATCCAGAAGTAAACCTGTCCCGTTGTGGTGTCCAGGTTTTCCAGGGCGATTATCAGGGCGATAATCGAGACCAGGGCAATCAACATCGTCGTGAAAAAGGCGACCTTCGAAATGGAGGTCTCCCGATACACCACTACATCGGTAGTTCTACGAGTCATTGGTGTTGTCTTCCTTGTAGCCAGTACAATCACCCAGGTGGGAGATTGCCTTGATCAAGTCTTTATTCGCCAGGGAGTAGCAGACACGATTGCCGTCTCGGCGGAAACGAACGATCTTCTCGTTGCGCAGGATGGCAAGGTGCTGGGAGATATTGGGCTGTTTCAGCTCCAGCTCAAAGCGGATGTCCTCGACGCAGGTGTTGTTATGCAACGCGTCGGAGAGGAGATTTATAATCCGCAGCCGGGTTGGATGTCCCAGTGCCTTAAACAGTTGAGCCATCTCTTCGCAATTAGTTCTCTTGGACAAAGGAACCTCCGTTGATTGAATCTCACTCAGACGGTGCGAATATACGCAAATACTACGCAACTGTCAAGTTTCTTGACGGGGAGTATCTTTTCGTGTACTGTGCGGTTAGATTCGCTGAGAGATTTTTGGGTAATCGTGAGAGATTTAGATACACGCTGGATTTCGCCGGGCGTATTGCGATATACTTCGACTTCACAATTCTTACACCACAACCACCGGACAAATCACAATGACAACAAAACAGTTAGAGAGATTTCTCGCAGCCACAACGGCGATTGCTGGTGCCAAAGAAGAAAAGCACATTCTTCAGGCAATCATTACCTCGGCTCAGGAGGTAATCGGTGCCAGCGCGGCTTCTATCCTTTTGATGGACCCTGACCGAGAGAGCCTGCGCTTTGCCATTGCCACGGGTCCCGCCGGAGATAAAGCCATTCTGGCGCGGGTACCCGTGGAAGGCTCTGTGGCGGGCTGGGTTATAAAAAATCGCAAAGCCCTTAACCTGCCCACGGCAAGTGCCGACCCTCGCCACTTTTCCGGCGTGGACAGAATCACCGACCAGCGGACGGAAAATCTGCTCTGTGTGCCTCTGATGGTTGGCGAGCAGGTGATTGGCGCGGTGCAGGCCCTTAACAAAGAGGACGGCGAGGAGTTTACCAGCGAAGACCTGCGTTTTCTGGAGACAATCGCCGTTCAGGCTGCCCACTCCCTCCAGCAGGCCGATAACCGCCGTCGCCGCAAAGAGGAACTCGACGAGCTGCGCCGCCAGATGGCAAGCAAGAATGTGCTTATCGGTCGCGAGGGCGGACTGAAGGAAATCTTCGAGATTGTGGAGAAGGTCGCCAACGCCAAGACCACGGTGCTGCTGCGCGGAGAAACCGGCACTGGTAAAGGGATGATTGCCCGTTCAATCTACGAAGCCGGAGACCGCTACAATCGCAGTCTGGTTACGGTGAACTGCGCCAATCTCTCCGAGGAGCTGCTGGAGAGCGAACTCTTCGGTCATGTGAAGGGAGCCTTTACCGGAGCGACTGCGAATAAAGCGGGACGCTTCAAAACCGCCGACGGTGGAACGATCTTCCTCGACGAAATCGGCGACATCAGCCCCCGCCTCCAGACCAAGCTGCTGCGGGTGATTCAGGAGCAGGAGTTCGAGCCTCTTGGCTCCAACCGAACCGAGAAGGTTAACCTCCGGGTCATCGCCGCCACGAATCGGAATCTGGAGCAGGCAATTATAGAAGGCAACTTCCGCGAAGACCTCTACTACCGACTCAGCGTGGTGGTTATCGAGCTTCCGCCGCTCCGCGAACGCCGCGAGGACATTCTGACCCTGGTCGAGCATTTTCTCGCCAGATATTCCAGAGAGACCAACAAGCGGATGCTCTCGGTAAGTCCCGCCGCCCTGGAGGTGATCTCCGGCTACGAGTGGCCGGGGAACATCCGCGAACTGGAGAACGCCATCGAGCGTGCCGTCGTCCTGGGCGAAGGCGAGGTGCTGGAGGTAGAGATGCTGCCCCGCCACATTCGGGGAGAAGAGGTGGCAATCTCCGTCGCCGGGCAGACCCTGGCGGAGGCGCAGCGTAACTTCAAACGCTGGTTCATCGCCAAGGAGCTGGCAAACCACAACGGCAACCAGACCCGCACTGCCAAAGACCTGGGCATTCAGCGGAGCTATCTCAACCGCCTGATCAAGCAGCTGGAGATTGGTAACCGAACGGAATGAAACATCGGCTGTCATTACTTCTCACCATCCTTACCTCCAGCGTGGCAGCCGCGCCGGTGGTGGTTTATCAGCCCACCCTGCCAGCGGACTATCCATCAACCGCCGAGGAGGTTGCTGGGGAGTTTGCCTCCGGTCTGGCAAATCCAGCGGGCTGGCGTTTCAACGAGCCGACTCTCTTTGGCGAGCTGCTCGCTCCCCTGCCCGGACCACAGGGGCTGGGAGAGCTAATCACCTACGCCGCCCAGTCCGAGGCAAGCGACGTGGTCATGCTCCGGTTCCAGGAGACCGAGGCGGGTGGCTTTGCCTTCGCCCTGCGCTGGCAAAACAATCACCCCGGCGCGAGCTGCCTCTATGTGGAAGATTCAACGGATTTTGACTGGTCGGAGCTGGGGCGGGGTTTAACCTCCGGCAGGCTGGAGGTTGGTGACGGAGAACCACGCAGCTACACCGGACTGCGCTGGCTGGCTGAACTTGACTACGGTCTGGCTCTGGTGGCGGCTCTTGACTGGCTGAAAGAAGAGCCGGATTCCTACACCGCAGTTGCTCAGGTCATCCGGCTGACAGGAAAGGTCTGCGGGCAGATTTACCCTGTTGGTGATGTCGCCGCCCTGCGCAGAACCCAGCGCGCGTTACAGGTTTTAGTAGATTTAGCAGCGGAGACCCTTCGGCAAGGTCGTGATGGAGTTGAGGGCGAGCCGCTGTTGCGGCTGATCTACGAGAATGGCAATGTTGCCGAGTCGGCGTGGAAGACTCTGCGCCTGACCCTGCCCTTTCAGGGGTTTGGAGACAGCTCTGCCAGTCTGGAGATCGTTGAGCGAGAAGGCAGAGAGCTGTCCCTCGCCTTTCGGCAGCAAGCCCTCAACGGCTACGCCGAGTGTATGCGCGTGGCGCGGGAGCAGGGACTGCTCGGCTCGACCTGGCTGATGCTGGCTCATGTCTCTATTGAGGTGATTGAGAGCCTGCGCTAGGCTTGACCGAACGAGTACGCGAGCATTAACGTAACTACACCACAACCACAGGAACGCGAGGCTAAAATGTCTGAACACGATCCGATTGTACGGGCAAGTAGAGAGGCCTACCGGGCGGAGACTCGGCTGGCTTATTTCCTTCTGATTCTCAACGCCATTGTCTTTTTCAGTTCGGTTGGATTGAGCTTTGGGATGGCATCGGCGTTGGTGATTGTTACCCAGATTCTCTTCTTCATCTCCCTGGTGGTGGGAATTGCCTACGCTTTCCAACTGCGCCGGGTGGCATTTTTGGCGGAGCTGGGCGGTAAGGAGACCGAAGAAACCAGTGCTAAACTGAAGGAGATGGAGAACAAGGACTTCAGCCTGCCGATGGGGTTGCTGCGCTTGATCTTCCAGGGAACCTTCATCCTGGCGGTGCTGTTCTATCTGCTGAACAGCCTGCTGTAGCTAGTGGTGAGATAAGAAAGAGCCGACCTTTATTGGTCGGCTTTTTATTTATATTCGGGAAGTAGCGTTACTCCGCAGCCTCTTCCTCTAGTTCCTCAAGCTTGACCATTCGGTCAATGCTACCGCAGATAACCCAGTTGCCGTCAAGCTCTTTAACCATCAGGCTTATCGAGCGGGTATCGCCTTCTTCGGTGAATAGCGCGCTCTCGAAGTCAACATCAAAGGTTCCGTCTTCGTTATCAACCAGCTCGTAGCCACCCTCGATAGCCAGTGTACCGGGATCAATCGCCGGCCAGATGTTGTCGATCATGAACTGGTGGGACTCTTCGCTGACGGTGGTGCAGATTGCCGAAAGGAGATTGGCATCCTTGTCGGTAGCAACCTTCAGGAACGCCTCGACGCATTTGTCGGCGGTGGAGAGGTCAACCTCGACAGCGGGGGCAGCATCTTCGACGACCTCAGCTTCGACTTCACCGTTCTCTTCGGTAGCATCGTCGGTAGTCTCGTTGGCTTCTTCATCACCACAGGCAACAAAAGCAACCAGAGCCAGGGTCAGAGCGACCATCAACAGCAGCTTCTTCATTCTATCTCCTCGTAGGAACAGTTGGTTAAACAACGCCAGGCGTTGCCAAAACGGCAACATTCGCGCCAGCGAATATCGCGGTATTCTAGCATCGCGCGTCTGACAAAGCAATATCCAACATGCCGCAATAATATACCAGAAGGGCAGACGCATAGGTCCGCCCTTGTTATCTGCCCCTCACCCCCAGCCCCTCTCCCCAAAGGGGAGAGGGTAGCTAAAAAGGCAAGGATTCTGTTAATCAACCTCAGGTTTTCTGGGCGAAGACAAGCTTCGCGTACACATTTGTCAACAGCAAAACGGTTATTCCCACGTTTGTTTGCAAGTACCCAAATCACAAAGGGCGGACACATAGGTCCGCCCCTACAATGCAATTAACACCAAACGCGGAAATAACGGTTATCTGGCTACCGGTGTCGCCGCGAATCTGTGATCCAACGCACCGCGTTGGCTACATGGGGAACTGCATGACCCAGAAGACGTTGATGTCCTCGGTGGTGATTTCGCTGATGTCGAAGGTAGCGATCACGTCATCCATCTCGGCGCGGAAGGCCTCGTTGTTGTAGGCGCGGTCGTCGCCGTAGCCGTTGGCGGTGGAGTAGGTCATCGTGTAGGCACCCTCTTCAAAGCCCATGAGGTACTGAACGTCGCCGCCGAAGTCAGCGCCGGCGTACTTGTCGCCAACGGCTTTGACATCGTCGGTGTACTCGGCGATGAGGTACGCGAGGGCTTCTTCTTTGAGAGCTTCGCGGCGTGCCGCTTCAGCGACCGCTTCTTCGTCGATCTCTTCCTCGATAACCTCTTCCACTTCTTCACCGTCGTCGGTCAGCGGAGCCCAGGTGCTGGAGATACCGTTGACGCTCCACGTGCCTTCAAACTCGTAGATGGTGATTAGCAGCTGGTAAGCACTGCCGCCCTCGGTGTAAACAGCGGAGTCGAAGTTGACCTCTTTAGAGTCAAACCATCCTTCTTCAAGGGTGTAGTCGCCCTCGAGGGTCAGACCGCCGGGATCGATCATTTCCCAGATTTGGTCGGCGTAGTTACCGAAGTCTTCATCAGCCATACCGCTGTCGTAACAGATTGAATCAAGCAGTTCCTTGTCCTTCTCGACAACAGCCTGCTTAAAGGCCTCGACAACTCCTTCGGGGGTGGACAGGTCAAAATCGGATCCTTCATCGCCGCAACCGACGAAGACAAACAGGCTCAGAGCCAGTAGTGCCAGTAGAGTCTTTTTCACAGTTTCTCCTTTGGAATCAATAAAAAACCGAGAGGGGATAATAGCACCCCACGCCACCCTGAGTCAACTGCAACGCGGGCAACGCGGTGCGTTGCATCACAGGGCTGGGCTTCGCCCAGAACATCGTTGCCCTGTTCAACCGCTATCTCCTTCCCCCCTTTGGGGGGAAGGCTGGGAAGGGGGGCTGGTGAAGCAGACGAGCTTCGCTCAATACCATATACCGTGCTAGCTAAAGTCGTTGTAGAACTTAACCCGGTAGCTGAATGGCGCGACGGATACCGAGGTGCTTAGAACGCTAATCGGCTTGCCGCCCTCGGTAACCTCAAGCTCATCGTGGCCGATCGCGTCGCTGTTCTCAGAGGTCTCTTCCGCAGACTCGGAACTGGCGGAGCTGTCGCTATAAGCCCCTTCGCCGGAATCGGTGGAGGTTCCTTCGGTCCGGTTTATCCGGGGACCGACCTGACCCTCTTCGTAGGTTCCGGTACCGGGGGTTACCGTTGGACCGGCGGTTGTCGCGGAAGCGGGTGCTTCGGCGATGGCGGAAGTACCGCCCATGCTGCCACCCATATGGCTTGTTATCAGCTCAACAAGCTGGGGGAGGTCAAGCTCCAGAGCGGTGTCGGTGTTCACCTGAACCACGGCACGCTTGATAACGTCAAGAATCCCGTCGAGGTTATCCTCCAACGCAACGAGGGTGCGGACGGTGATGTCATCATCAGCGGTCGCGCCAGTAACCGTAGCCTCAATCCAGTGGCAGGCCTCGCCTTTGTATTCTTCCCGCCCAACCAGATTGATGGTTATCGTGCCGACTCGGTTGTATCCGCTTCCCGCCGCGACAGCCTCATCGCTGCCGATACCCATCTGACCCGTTATCAGGTTAACAAGTTCGGGCAGGGCAAGCTCCAGAGCGGTACTTTCGTTAACCTGAATCACGGCGCGTTTGATAACGTCGAGGATTCCCTTGAGGTTATTCTCCAGCTCCAGGAGGGTGCGGACGGTGATGTCCTCGTCGGGGTTCTCGCCCACGACAAGTGCCTCAATCCAATAGCAGGGCTTGCCGTTGCAGTTCTCTTCGCCGACAACGCTCAGGACAATCGAACCGATTAGCTCCTGATCGTTAGGCTGCACAACACTGGGAGTCAGAGCGGCATCATCGGCGGAGGTCTCTTCGACCCCGTTGGCTTCCGCGCTACAGCCGATGAGCAGTCCCAGAACCAGTAGTAGTGCCAGGGCTATCAGGATTCTCTTCATGGGTAACCTCCGTGGAGCTGAGGAGAGCTTTAGTTGCATCGAAACCGTTACTGTACCCGCGTTGTAAACTCTTTGCAATAACATTTCAACAAGTTATTTTGCAAAGCTGGAATAAATACCTGTATTCGCAAAGAAAATCCCCCCGTCCTGTTCGGACAGGGGGACATTTTTACGTTTTTGTGCCGTTCTAAGCCTTCTTCTTAAATATCTTTTTCTTGACCCGTACCTTCCAGTCCTCAATCCACGAGTAGAAGGTCGGCACCACGACCAGGGTCAGAACGGTTCCCGTCGCCAGGCCGAAGATGAAGGCGTAGCCCAGTGGTGCCCACTCAGGATCGGAAAGTGCCAGGGGCAGCATCCCGCCGATAGTCGTGATCGTCGTCAGCAGAATCGGGGTCAGGCGCACCTTGCCAGCGTCCACAATGGCATCGTGGATGGAGGCTCCCTCGCGTCGGCGGATGTTGATAAAGTCCACCAGCACAATCGCGCCGTTAACCACAACTCCCGCCAGACCAATAATCCCGACGAAGGCGATAATCGTAAACGCGCTGCCGGTTACCGCCAGTCCAACCATCGCTCCAACCACCGCCAGAGGGATTGTTACCATAACCACAATCGGCTGTGCCAGACTGCGGAACTGGAGGGTCAGGAGGAGGAAGATCAGCAGGATTGCCAGGAAGAAGGCGTTGAAGAGGTCGTTGAAACTCTCCGCGATAAACTTGAACGAGCCTTCGTAGTCCACCCAGTAACCCGGCGGCAGAGCAATCTCGCTATCCACGTAGCTCTGGAGCATCCTCGTGATGTCCATTGAGCTGACATGGGGCAGCAGGTCGCCATTGACCGTTACCGCGCGGTTGCTGTTGTAGTGGGTAATGTCGCTAACGCCTTCACCACGCTCGATGTGGGCGATATCGCCAACCATCACCCGTCTGCCAGCCATGTTGGTAATGTAGAGGCTCTCCAGATCGCTGATCCGTTTAATAGCATCGGAAGGCAGCTTGACGTTGACCGCGATGTCGTTGTCGTCGATCTCGAAGTTGGTAGCCTCCACCCCGGAGATAAGCTGGCGCAGGCTCATTGCCAGATCGTAGGAGCTAAAGCCGAGGATGGCTGCTTCGTCGCGGCGCAGCCAGGCTTTTAGCTCTGGCGTACCCGGCGAGATGTCGGTATCAACATCACGCACACCGTCAAGCTCTTCGAGGAAAGCCACCAGCTGGTTGGCAATGCGGCGTTGCTCGTCGAAGTCAGTACCATAGACCTTCACGTCAATCGCGCTTCCCGTGGGAGGTCCGCTGCGAGCCATAACAAAGGTAATCAGAGAGCCGGTTATCTTGTCCAGTTCCGGGCGCAGGGCTTCGGAAATCTCCGCCGCCGTGCGTTCACGGTCATCACCGGGAACCAGCTTCATCGTAACCCAGCCCCGGTTGGTTGGAGCCAGCCCCAGACTGATACTAATCCGATGACCACCGCGAGCGGCGTCTCCCGACGCGCTGACATGTCGCTCCAGCTCCGGCACGTTGGCTACAACAATCTCCTCGATCTGACGAACCTTCGCGTCGGTTACTTCCAGCGTGGTACCAATCGGAGTTTCAAGGGCAATGGTAACCGTGTCGGTGTCTGAGGGTGGGAAGAGGTCAATTTTGATGATGCCGGTCATCGGCAGAGCGAGCGCGCCAATGAAGGCGAAGAGGGTCAGGAAGAAGACCAGTTTGCGATGACGGATGGCCCCGCGAATCAGCCTGTCGTAGTGCTTCATCAGGCGACCAAAGTCAAAGACCTTGTCCAGCCACATGCGTAAGCGGTGAACCCTCAGCATCAGCCCGTGGGAGCCGTGCTGCTTCCATTCGCCGGGCTTTGCCTTCAGCTTGAGGAACTTCGCCGCGATGGGCGGAATCAGAATCAGCCCAACGAAGAGCGAGGCGAAGAGGGCGATCGTAACCGTAATCGGAATGAAGCCCATGTACTTGCCCATCATCCCGCCCATCAACAACATCGGCATAAAGGCGAAGACCGTTGTCAGCGTGGAGGTCGCCACGGGATAGGCAAGCTCGGCGGTTCCCTTAACAGCCGCCGTTGTTCGGTCATCACCTTTTTCTATATGTCGATAGATGTTCTGGGTAATGACAATGGCGTTGTCCACCAACATTCCGACCACCAGGATCATCCCGGACATGGTCATGCTGTTGAGGGTGTTGTCGGTGAAGAACAGCACCGCCGTGGCGATGAGCATACTCAGTGGCAAGGCCGAGGAAACCAGCACCGCTGTGCGGGTTCCCATGAAGAGCAACAGCACCAGGAAAACCAGCAATACGCCCTGGAGGACGTTGTCGCCCATTGTCTTCAGGGTATCGTTGACCTCGTCGGACTGGTCGGTCATTACCTGAATCTCAACCCCGGAGGGCAGGGGGATGATGGTGGAGGGGTCAATGTCGGCATCGTTAAGCTGCTCAAGCACCTCACCCCGGCGCACATCGGTTGTCTCTCCGGTTCCGACATCGGTAACCTGAATGGTAAAGGTATCCTGATTGGCAAAGTACAGCGTGCGAATCTGGTCCGGGCGCAGAGTTACCTCGTTGCCGTCGGCAAGCTCCACGGTCATCGACTCCGAGGGAATCCCCAGAGCGCGCTTGATGGCATCGGTGGTAACCAGCACGTTGGCGTTGGAACGTCGTTTGATAGAGAGGTTGACGGCATCCTGCCCGTTGGCGCGGGAGTAGGTCTCCGGCTCTCCGGCACCGTCAATAATCTCGGCAATGTCAGCGAGGCGAACCCGGGTCGGTCTGCCGGTACGGGGGTCAACGGCTCCGGTAACAATCAAATCCCCCAGCTCCGAGGGGTCGGCGAACTCACCGATTGCCCGCACCAGATACCGCTGGTCGCCAATCTCCACTCCACCGGAGGGAATGTTGACATGCTGCGACTTGATTGCCTGAATCACCTGAGCGGGACTGAGGTTGAACTGGGCGAGCTTCGCCGGCGCGAGGAGAACCTGCACCTCACGTTCCTGCCCACCGGTTACGTCAACCTCCAGCACTCCGGTAATCCGCTGCAACTGGTCGGCAAGGTCATCGCCCAGCCGACGCAGATCCAGCGCGTTCATCTCCGCGCTCAGCGAGAGGGTAATTACCGGAATATCGCTGAGGCTGAACTCCATGACGTTGGGTTCCAGCGCGTCTTCGGGGAACTCCGACTTTACACTGTCAACCCGCTTCTGCACATCAGCCAGCACGCTGTCAAACTCGGCTTCCACATCGAAGATAACCTGAACCCAGCAGACTCCCTCCGAGGCGTTGGCGTAGAGATAGTCCAGATCGTTGAGGTCGGCAAGCTCGTCTTCCAGCGGGTCGAGGATTTTGTCCTCAATCTCCGAGGGCGAGGCTCCCGGATAGACAATGGTGATGAAGCTCATCGGAATCTGAATGTCCGGGTCGCCCTCTTTAAGAATCGCCGAGAGGGAATAGATTCCGGCAAGAAAGACCATAGCCAGCATCAGGAAGGTGATGCGGGGGCGGTCGAGAGACCATTTTGTCAGCTTCACTCCGCCTCCCCTTCTTCAATAACGACCGCAGTCTCCTCAACGACCTCTTCAGCAACAGCCTCTTCGGTTTCTTCGGCGACGGTTGTACTGCCGGGAATAGTAATCAGGCTGCCCTGTTCAAGGAACTGCTGCCCCTGGGAAACTACCTCATCACCCACGGTCAGTCCCTCTAAAATCACAACGCGATGACCGGTAATCGCTCCGGTTATCACGGAGACGCGGTCGGCGCGAATCTCCTCGCCGGAACGATCCACCACGTAGATGTAATCCACCTCCATGATGTTAATCAGCACGCTGAGGGGGACGGTGATGACCTCACCCAGTTCCCGCAGCGGCAGAACGGCATGGGCAATCATCCCGCTCTTGAGTCGCTGGTCGGGATTGTCCAGGTGAATCTCCACGGGGAAGGCGTGGGTCTGGGCATCGGCCTTGACTCCGATGTTATGGATATAGCCGATGAACTCCTCGTCGGGGTAGGCATCCACCCGCACCGTTACCGGAGTGGCTTCGCCGTTTTCCTTGAGGGTGAGATAGCCGATGTCCCCTTCGCTCACGCCGATAACAACCTTCATCGGGTCGGTGCGGACGATCTCGAAGACCGGATACTGGGGACCGACCATGGAACCAATGTCCGAGTTCCTGGCAGCTACCACTCCGGCGATAGGCGCGCGGATGGTCGTCTCGCTCGCCATACTGGCGACCTGATTGTAGCCACCCTCGGCAGCCTGTACGCCAGCCTTCGCCAGCTCATAGCCGGTCTCAATCTGCTCCCACTGCACCGCCGAGATCGAGCCGTCTTCGTAGAGGGGCTTGTAGCGGTTGTAGTTATTCTCAGCCTGGGTTAGCTGAAGGCGAGCGGAGTCAAGCTGCCCCCGGGTTGCCTGCGCGCTCGCCCAGTAGGTTCCGCCCTCAATCCGCGCCAGGGCTTCTCCCTTGTGAACCTCATCGCCCACATTGGCAAAAATGGAGCTGAGTCGTCCGGAAATTTCCGGGGCGACCAGAGCCTCCATCTCACCGCGCAGGATGCCCGACAGCTCACGCTCAACCGTCGTTGGCTCCGTTGAGATTACCGTGGTCTCCACGGCGTAGCTGCGCTCTTTGACTTCCGCGCCACCACCACCGCCACCACAGGCGGTCAGGACGGCGAGCAGAGCCAAAATCGTAATTAACAGGAGTTTCTTCATCGTTCTCCCAGCAGCTTAAAGCTGCGCGTAGAACTGGCCTGCGGCCAGAAGACCTTGAGCAATCTCGCTCACGTTGTTCGCTACTCGTTGATAATGTTGAGAAGTCTTTGTATAAGTCCGAAATCCTGGTATCAGCCCCGCCCCGACCCTCCCCTCCACGGAGGAAGAGGGAAGGGTCGTTATTCGTCTTTAGCGGTCAGTCGTGAAACTAAAATGCAACGCCATCGCCGTAGGGGCGAACCTTGTGTTCGCCCTTTTCTGTTTTAGGTGTTGACCCCTCACCCCGACCCTCTCCCCAAAGGGGAGAGGGAGATAAGGTAGCGACCAGCGGGAGCGGTTAAACGCGGGTGTAGCCGTAATTCGTTCCTACTCGTCAGTCGCGAGACTGTGATGCAACGCACCGCGTTGCTGGCTGGTGAAGGAGGCGAGGGATTCGCGGGCGGCGAGGTAGTCGTAGCGGGCGGAGATTTCGCCCAGTTCAGCGTAGAGGTAGTTGACGTTCATCTCCAGATAGTCGGTGTTGGAGATTATCCCCTGCTCGTACATGTTGCTGGTGAGGGCGTAGGCTTCGGCGGCGGCGGCGAGTTGTTTTTCGGAGACCTCGATGGTTTTGGCGGCGGTATTGACCTGGAGGTAGGAGGCTTCGGCACCGAGGAGGATTTCGCGCTCGGTTTTCTCGATTTGAGCGAGGCTTTTGCGTTCGTCGGCGCGGGCTTTTGCCATATCGGCAATGCGCTGAGTCGAGGTGAAGATGTCGAAGGAGGCAATCACATTGATTGACCAGTAGTCGTTGTCGTCGCTGAAGGTGAGGTCGGTACCGTTCGCCCAGCCGTAGCCGGCTCCGAGGTTGAGTTTGGGCCAGAAGGCGGCAGCCGCCATTCCGACGGAGGCCTCGGCGAGGCGTTCTGTTTTGCGAACGGCGATGAGAGCCGGGTTGTTCCTTAGTACGAGGGCGAGGGTTTCTTCCAGACTCAGCGGGGACTCGGTAACGGTAATTTCGCCGACGGGAACTGGCTCCACGCTGTCGGGGAGGTCAAGGCCGAGGGCGTTTTCCAGGGAGCCGCGCGCGAGGCGTACGGAGTGGTCGGCAATGATAAGCTGCTTCTCCGCTTCGGCGTGTTCGGAGACCGAGCGGAGGTGGTCGGCACGTGAAGCCAGCCCCACCGCCAGGTTAGCCTCGGTCAGCTTCAGGTGTTCGTCGAGGCTTTCCAGATTCTTTTCCTGAACCGAGCGGAACTCCATCGCCTTGAGCAGGTTGAGGAACGCCGTGCGGGTGGTGAGAATCGCCGCCTGGCGGGCGGACTCCTGACCAAGCTCTGCCATCTCGGCTCCGGCTCCAGCCATTACCTTGCCCCAGTAGATCGCCCCGCCGTTGAAGATTGGCTGGGAAAGGGAGAGGGCGGTGGAGTAGCTCTCCATCTCAATATCCATCGGTCCGGTTGGAGCGGAAGAGCCTCCACCACCAGCGGCGGCTCCGTAGCCCTCGAACTCGGTATGGGTGATAGTGCCGGAGATCCGGGGCAGGAAGTTTGTCCAGGCTGACCAGTTTCCGGCGTTGGCAGAGTCGAGGTCGGCATCCGCCATCCTCAGGTCGAGGTTGTTCGCCAGAGCCAGCTCCACGGCCTCGTCAATGGTTAAGAGGTTGTCAGCCAGCTCTGAGGTTGCGGTAACGACGACCTCACCAGCGGCGAGGAGTCCGGGTAACAAAGCGAGTAACAGAGTAATTCGTCCGGTGTTAGACATCTTTATCCTCTTTTTCAGGGGCAACACAATCATTGTTCTGCTGGGAAATCTTCTGCCAGTTTTCCCAGGGATAATCTTCCAGAGTATCGATAAACTCGGACAGCCAGGTGGTGATGGTCAGGTGCATCCGCCCAACCAGCGATGCCAGTGCCGTGGCGTTGGGAAAGGGATAAGCCTTCGTCATTTCCGCGAAGTGTCCCTTAATCTGCTCGGCGTGTCTGTTGAGTCCATCAAGCTGCTGCCGCAAGGCACTCAGGGCGACATCCTTCTCCAGCACGTGGATGAAGGCTGTTCCCAGGATGTACACCTCTTTCTTCGCGCCGGGAGCAAGCAGCCCCAGCAGGCCTTCCTTCAGGAAGCTCCGCCCCGACTCGGTCAGCGAATAGACCTTTCGGGTGGGATACTTGCCCTCCTTGTGGTGATGGAAGGTTACGTAGCCCTGCTTTTCGAGCTTACCCAGAAGGTAGTAGATTGAGGAGAAGGCGATGCGCCCCCACTGGTTTATGCCGCGAGCCTTGATTTCGCCATCAATCTCGTAGCCGTAGCGAGGTTTCTCTGCCAGTAAGGCAAGAACGACAACCTCGGTGTAGGGAGCTTCGGTTTTGTTTGTCGGGGACATTCTTGGCATGGTTCTCTCTCTCCGCTCGGCATACCAGGCAAATACGCTCACAGTGTCAGACTCTAATCCAGAGTACACTGGCGCAATGTACACCAGCGCAATGTACTACACAGCCGCGTACTCTGAAGTCATGTACTCTAGCCTGTAGTAGTTTCGCGTAGTGTAGTTCTTCTTCTCCGTCCTGTCAAGGACTTTTTTAATCTCAGACTACTCCAGCCTGTAGCAGTTGCCCCGGTGGATAGTTTACGCCGGAGTGGCGGATTAGTTCCGGGCAGAAGAAGCAATTAACCACCTGTAGGGGCGTATTGCAATCCGCCCCGGCGACGCTGTTTGGTTCAGAATAGGTGCTAACTTCGCCTGTCAGAGACAAGGGATTTTAACCCCTTGCTGAGATATGTAACGTATTCTAATTCCGCAAGGGGCTGGACGCAACCCAGCCCAAAGACGACGAGTAAGCAATAAAAAAACCGCCTCCGAAGAGGCGGTGGGGGTACAAAGATGTGTTATCTCCTCCTACTACCTCCGCTTACAATGCGTGCCATCTGCTGAGGTACACGAATCATACCCCATGGTTCATTATTCTTATATATCACTTTATCGGTTCCGATCCATAGAGCCAAGCCACAATCCTCACAACGGTACAATGTAATGGCTACCTTACCGATCTTCTCGGTTTTGGATTTATCAGGGAGCAACTGACCGTTACATCCGTCGTGCAGGCATTTGTACGGCATATCAAACCTCCAGTAGTTATTTTAGAGCGTTTACGAACAAATTGAACAACTTTTAAGCTAAATCGTACTCATTCCCGAACTTGTGCGCCTCTTCGTTTTTTATTCTCGTTTGTGATCAGACCTATCTTCAAATGCCGTAAACGGAACTAAATTACTACGTTTTATGCCACCTTGTAGGAACTTGCTAACCTGAGAGGGTCTAAATGGCAAGAGAATCGCAGAATCAGGGTATCTGGGGAAAAACGCTTCAACAAAGCCAATTTTGTCTAGGTGTTCCAAAAACCGCCAGTAATTAGCAATAAAAGCTACCACCGGTGATTCTAGCGGGATACCGTGCCGTTTTTCCCAGGTGATAGACAGAAGAACATCATCTCTATCACCCTCCTCATGCCCCATCACGATCCTATCGTGTACACCTTCTTCGTTAAAGTCGGTCATTCTTGATGCCTGGAAAAAGTAGTAAGTACCCATAATCAGAACCTCCAGAAAAGTAGTTAGCGGGGTCGGAGCGGTAACTCCGGCCCCAGGAACGAACCGGATAGGGAGCAACACCTCCCCACCATGCCGCAAGAACGGTATCAGACCACGGCCTGCTTGATTCATCCCTAACCGTGGAACGAAAAGGAGTATAGCAGGCTAATATCGGCTTGTGTAAATAAATCTACATAACCGGGGAGGTACAACGCACGTGAAAAGCCCTATCGTTAGACAGGGTGGCAATCACAGATACAGAGGGCAGGCTGGAGTACGTAAATCCACGCTTTACCGAAATGACTGGCTATTCCGCCGATGAGGTTCTTGGCAAAAATCCCCGCGTTCTTAACGCTGGTATTCAGCCAAAAGAGTTCTACCAGGAGCTGTGGTCAACCATCAAAGCCGGAAAAGAATGGCATGGAGTATTTGCCAACAAGCGAAAAAATGGTGAGGTATATTGGGAAAACGCTCGAATCGCGGTCATTACCAACGAGAATGGAGAAATAACCAACTTCGTCAAGCTGGCAGAGGACATCACCAAACGCAGACAAGCCGAGAAAGCACTACGTGAAGAAAAGTTGCTGGCACAGCAATATCTCGATGTCGCCGGCGTGATGATTGTCGCCCTTGATAGTGAACAAAAGGTAACCCAGATCAACCAGATGGGCTGCAGGATTCTGGGATACCAACCCGAGGAAATTGTTGGTAAAAACTGGTTTAC
>SWBW01009855.1_pt1 | contig 39351 bp, 35 predicted proteins | sample 4693041 | NCBI WGS metagenome assembly SWBW01 (sample SAMN10267271, study PRJNA491770) | bioreactor metagenome | isolation source: DHS bioreactor inoculated with marine methane seep sediment | place: Japan: Omine Ridge, Nankai Trough | collected 2006-05-06 | reverse complement strand
TTTTTTTCAGTGCCGCCAGTGATTGTTCGGCCTGATATTCCTGATAGAATCCCAGGCAGGCGTTGATGATGACCACCACCAGAATCACGGCGCCGTCAGTGATATCGCCGACCGCCGCGGCCAGCAGCGCGGCTGCGATCAGCACGACGATCAGAAAACTCTTGAACTGCGATAACAGCAGCCGCCAGGCGGGGCGGCCGGGTTTCTCGGCCAGCTTGTTAGGTCCATAATGCTTCAGCCGTTCTGCCGCCTCGGCCTGACTGAGTCCCTCGGTTGGAGTCGACGACAACGCCTGCAGCGCCTGTCCCGCTGTCAAACGGTGCCAAGTGATGGCCGCGCTTTCGGCTGAGGCGAAAGCGGATGTTCGGGCTATGGGCCTGCGGTGCCGGCTATAAGCGAATAAAATTCCGGCAATCGCAACGAGCAAAGCAACCGCTATGGCCCAGACCAGCATCGGTTGATTCAATAAATCGCTAAGCGGAGACAATGCTGTATCAATCATTCAGATCCTTGTTGTTTTTTATTGTGAGGTGATCTTGATCATTATTGGATGGCTGTTTCTCAAGAATCGTTCCGGTGCCAGGCCTGAAGTTGAATTTTGTCGCTGTACTGGTAAACCTTATATAGCGGACTTCGAAGCCGGCTTTACGCTAATGCTCCAACCCTGTCTTGTATGATCAAATTCAAGAAACTTTCGGTTATGGTTCGTTCATCTTTCGTAATGAATCAATTCTTATAGATAATGTTTTTTACTTCTTGCAAAAATCACTATTGGATATTTAAACACTTTTAAAAATAAGAGAAACAATGATTAGTGCATTGCTTTTTTTAATGTTTATCTATAATGAATTGATAATAATGAAAGTTAAAACCGTAAAATATTGGGCACTGTTTTAAAGTAGAATACTGATTATATTAATATTGAACTGTTTAATATTTCCAGTCATCTATTTGGAGTTGCAAAAAAAACGGTGTAAACCGGAAAATACCGAAAGGTCAATTTTCTGAACTGCCCTAAGCAGGTGCGTTTAATGCACTATTATTGTGCAATCGAATCCAGTTACAAATTAAATAATATCTAAATTATTGATTTAAATAATGGCACAGCTTGTGCTTTAAGACGAGGGGTTTATAGCTGGACTGATGAGTCTCAGTTGGTGCATCTATGAATTATAAAAAACGAGCTGAAAAACAATGTTTTTTTCAGTGTTACAATAAATTTTGGAGAGAATCCATGAAAATAAAGTTACTGATTACCTTGCTTTTAGCTGTTGGTTTAGCATCGGCATGTAGCGAGATGAGCCCTCATCCGATGGATATGAGCCAAGCCGTGCAAAACGCAGAAACAAAGGCCGATCATGAGGCACTGGCAAAGCATTACGAGGAAGCGGCAAAAGAAATGCAGCTAAAAGCTGATGAGCACAAAAAGCTTCTTAGCAAATACGAGGCAAAAAGCTATCTTTACGGTAAGCAGGCGGATAATCTTAAGGCGCATTGCAGAAGATTGATTAATGTTTATGAAAAAGCGGCCGAAGAAAATTTGGAAATGGCAAGGCTGCATCGTCAAATGTAACATTACATACAAGCCAAGGGATGGACACTTTGCCATCCCTTATGCAAAATACCGATGAGATAGGCCATATCTAGCTTCTGCTCGAATAGCTAATCAAGAAACACTTAATTTTCAATTGATTTTCAATTGATCATAACTCACCATCCGCTTAAATTTTACCCAAGGTTCATGGGATATTGGCAATACATTCATCTATTATCAATAACGAACATAACAAGAGCCGAACGGGTAGACGCTATTTCGCTGTTATTAGCGCAGACGGGCAAAATGAATATAGCCGTATTGCTGGACAAGTGTTTTCTGATGCATGGGAATTGGCAAATTGAGGCCGGGTTTGCCCCCCGGCTTACATTGATTTAACGGAACTATAACATGTGTACGAGGATATCATGCCGTCACCGATCCTATTCAAGCGTCTTGCCTTAGCCGTTTTTCTGCTGGCCGGCGGCGCTGTCAGCGCCGGGGAGTCGCCGGTTTTAACGCTGAAAGCCGCGACTGAACAGGCGGTTCAGGACAACCCCGATCTGGCGCAGATGCAGGCCAGGGCGCAGGCGATGGCGGCCATCCCGTCGCAGGTCGGCACCTTGCCGGACCCGGTCATCAGCTTCAACGCCCTGAATCTTCCGGTCGACACGTTCGACACCCGGCAGGAGCCCATGACCCAGATCCAGGTGGGCATCTCCCAAACCCTCCCGTTTCCGGGCAAGCTCACGCTGCGCGAGCAGGCCGCCGCTTTCGAAGCGGCCGCCGCTCTGCAAAACGTCACGGAAGCGCGCTGGTGGCTGCAGAAAAACGTCAAAACGATCTGGTGGGGGATTTTCTATCTGGATCATGCTCTGCAGATTATCGACAGCAACCAGACGCTGCTGCGCCAGTTCATCCAGATTACCCGCACCAAATACGAAGTGGGCGAGGGCTTGCAGCAGGAGGTGCTGCTGGCTCAGCTGGAATTGTCAAAGCTGCTGGACCAGCAGATCAAGTTCGAGGGCAGCCGGCGCAATCTGGCCGCTCAGCTCAATGTGCTGCTGGACAGGCCCGCGAATCTTGAGATCATGCTGCCCGACAGCGTGGACGAGAAGCTGCCGGCCATCATGGCCGAAGCCGGTCTTTATCAACGGGCCGAGTCCGCCAGGGCGTTACTGGCAGCGCAGCGCGAAAGCATTAACGCGGCCCAGGCGCGCCTCGAGCTGGCCGAGAAAGATTACTTCCCCGATCTGGATGTCGGCGCGGCTTACGGCGCCCGCGACGACACGCTGTCCGGCCAGGAGCGCGCGGATTTTCTGAGCATGCGGCTGAGCGTCAGCGTGCCGGTCTTCCTGGCCGACAAGCAGGCCAAGGCCGTCGATCAGCGCACCAGCGAACTGATGCAGCAAAGGTATGCCCTGCAGGACCAGTGGAATCAGGTGCGCGGCCAGATTTCGCAGGCCCACAGCGATTACCGGCGCGCCAGGGAGCAAAGCGAGCTGTTCAAAACCGGCATCATTCCGCAGGCGCGGCAGACGGTCGCCTCGATGCTGTCCGGGTATCAGGTCAACAAGGTCGATTTTCTCAACCTGCTTCAAAGCCAGATCACGCTGTTCAACTACGAAATGCAGTACTGGAACGCCTTTACCGAAGCGCAGCAGGCTTTAGCGCAATTATCTGCCGTGGTTGGCCAGGAGGATATTTATGAATAAGCGGCTCATCATCGCGGTTTTTCTGGCACTCTTGCTGGGTTTGGGTATCGGTTACTGGTTTGCCGCCGAAAAGTTTCAGCCAAAGGTCGAGACAACGCCGGTCCCCAGAAAACCGTTGTATTACCGAAGCCCGATGGACCCTGCGGTAACGTCCCCGGTCCCCAGGAAAGATTCGATGGGCATGGACTATGTACCCGTCTATGCCGACCAAGAGCAGGCCGCCGAAACCGCTCCGGGTACCGTCAGAATCGATCCGGTGACCGAACAGAATATCGGCGTGCGCACGGCCGTTGCCGGTAAGGAAACGCTCTCGCACGTCGTACGCGCCGTCGGCCGGGTGGCGTACGACGAGGAGCGCCTGGTGCGGCTGCATCCGAAAACGGAAGGCTGGATCGAGACATTGCGGATCGATAAAACCGGCGAATGGGTCAAAAAGAATGAGGATCTGCTGAGCATTTATTCGCCGCAGCTGGTGGCCAGCCAGCAGGAATATATTCTGGCTCTGAACAATCTCAAGGCGCTGGAGCAAAGTCCGATCGAGGATATCCGGCGCGGCGCCGAGGAATTGGTCAAGAGTTCGCGCGAGCGTCTGAAACTGCTGGATGTCCCCGCGCATCAGCTGCATGATCTGACCCGCACGCATGAAATCAAAAAAACGCTGCATATCCATACGCCGGCGGCCGGCATCGTCATGAATATCGGCGTCCGCGAGGGCCAGTATGTGACGCCGGCCACCGAACTTTACATGATCGCCAACCTGTCCACGGTCTGGGTCTATGCCGATATTTATGAATACGAACTGCCGTGGGTCCAGGTCGGCGACCGGGTCGAAATGCGTCTGGCCGGCATCCCCGGCCGCGTCTTCGAGGGGCATCTGGCCTATATCTACCCTTATGCGGAGCCTAAAACGCGGACCATCAAAGTGCGGCTCGCGTTCGATAACCCGGAGTTGCTGCTGAAGCCGGACATGTTCGCCGAAGTGACGATTTTTGCCGGCAAAAAAGTCGAGGCGGTGACGATTCCCGCCCAGGCCGTGATCCGCTCCGGCGCCCGCAATCAGGTCTTTGTCGTGCGAGCGCCCGGCAAGTTCGAGCCGCGCACGGTAACGCTGGGGCTCGCGTCCAACGGCCAGGTGGCGGTGCTGGAAGGTCTGGAAGCGGGCGAAAAAGTCGTCACTTCCGCGCAATTTCTGCTCGATTCGGAATCCAAGCTGCGCGAAGTCACCACCAAGATGAGAGAGCCTGACGAGCCCGCCGATTTGAGCAGTAAGCCTTTGCCTTTACCGACCCCGCAAAACTCGGGCAATACGGATGGAGAGGCGGAACCTAATCGGCATGAGGGGCACCGGCATGATTAAGGCCTTGATCGACCTGTCGCTGAAAGACCGTTTTATCGTGCTCCTGGGCGCCGTTATTCTGGGCGCGGCGGGCTTGTGGTCTTTTAAAACCATGCCGCTGGATGCGATACCGGACCTGTCCGATGTGCAGGTCATCGTCTTTACCAAATATCCGGGGCAGGCGCCGCAAGTGGTCGAGGATCAGGTGACCTATCCGTTGACGACGGCCATGCTGGCGGTTCCGAAGGCCAGTGTCGTCCGCGGCTATTCCTTTTTCGGCCTGTCTTTCGTTTATATCATTTTCGAGGACGGCACCGACATCTATTGGGCCCGTTCGCGTGTGCTGGAATATCTCAATTACGCCAGCGACCGTCTGCCCCAGGGCGTCAGTCCGGCATTGGGGCCCGATGCCACGGGCGTCGGCTGGGTATTCGAGTATGCGCTGGTCGATAAAACCGGCGAGCGCGATCTGGCCCAGTTGCGCTCGATCCAGGACTGGTATCTGCGTTACCCGCTGCAAACCGTGCCCGGCGTGGCCGAAGTCGCTTCCGTCGGCGGTTACGTCAAGCAGTACCAGATCGAAGTCGATCCGAATGCTCTGCTCGCCTACGGCATCCCGCTGGCCAAGGTCAGGCAGGCCATTCAGCGCTCCAACAACGATGTCGGCGGCCGCCTGATCGAAATGGCCGAAACCGAGTATATGGTGAGGGGGCTGGGCTACATCCGTGACATCGACGACATCAACGGCATACCGCTGGGCGTCGATGCCAACGGCACGCCGGTTCGTCTGGAAGACGTGGCCCATGTCCATATCGGTCCCGAACTGCGCCGGGGCCTGGTGGAACTGGACGGCGAAGGCGAGACCGCCGGCGGCGTCGTGATCATGCGTTTCGGCGAGAACGCCAGGGCGACCATCGAAGGGGTCAGGGCTAAACTGGCGGAACTGGCCAAGGGGTTGCCGGAAGGCGTCGAAATCGTGCCGGTCTATGACCGCGGCGATCTGATCGAGCGCGCCGTCGATACGCTGTACACGGCGCTGACCCAGGAACTGGTCATCGTCTGCGTCATGGTGGCCCTGTTCCTGCTGCATCTGCGCTCGTCGCTGGTTATCGTCATCACGTTGCCGTTAGGGATCCTGATCGCCTTTATCGTTATGAGGCTGCAGGGGCTTAACGCCAACATCATGTCGCTGGGCGGCATTGCCATCGCCATCGGCGACATGGTCGACGGCGCTATCGTCATGGTCGAGAACGCCCACAAGCATCTGGCCGAGGCCGCGGAAAAGAAACAGGCCGAACTGACCCGGCAGGAGCGCTGGCAGGCCATTGCTGCGGCCTCGAAAGAAGTGGGGCCGGCGCTGTTTTTTTCGCTGCTGGTCATCACCGTTTCGTTCATCCCTATTTTTGCGATGCAGGCGCAGGAGGGCCGCCTGTTCAGCCCGCTCGCCTATACCAAGTCTTATGCGATGGCCGCGGCGGCGCTGCTCACGGTCACGGTCGTGCCGGTTCTGATGGGCTATTTCATCCGCGGCAGAATCATTCCCGAGCACAAGAACCCGGCCAACCGCTTTCTGCACTTTGTCCATGCGCCGGTTTTGAGAATGGCCATGCGCTGGCGCTTTGTGACCTTGCTGATCGCCGTCATCTTGCTGGCATCGACGGCCTATCCACTGGCGAAAACCGGCAGCGAGTTCATGCCGCCGCTCGATGAAGGCGACATCCTGTACATGCCGAGCGCATTCCCCGGCATCTCCATCACCAAGGCCAGGGAACTGCTGCAGCAGACCGACAAGATTCTGAAAACCTTTCCCGAAGTTCAGCATGTCTTCGGCAAGGTCGGCCGGGCCGATACGGCGACCGATCCGGCGCCGTTGTCGATGCTGGAAACCATCGTCCGCCTCAAACCGAGAGCGCAGTGGCCCGATCCCGACAAGACCACCCGAGAATTGATGGCCGAAATGGACGAGGCGATTCGCTTCCCGGGCATCGCCAATGCCTGGACCATGCCGATCAAGACCCGCATCGACATGCTGTCGACCGGCATTAAAACGCCGGTCGGCATCAAGGTGTCCGGGCCGGATCTGAATGAACTGCAAAGGCTGGCCAAGGCCATCGAGCAGGCGATGAAAACGCTGCCGGAGACCCTGTCGGCCTTCGGCGATCGCGCCGTCGGCGGCTATTATCTCGATTTCGACATCAACCGGGATGCCGCCGCCCGCTACGGGCTCACGGTCGGCGACGTGCAGGACGTCATTCAAAGCGCCATCGGCGGCATGAACGTGACCGAAACCGTGGAAGGCCTGGAGCGCTATCCGGTCAATCTGCGCTACCCGCGCGAACTGCGGGATAATCTCGAAAGCCTGAGGCGGGTCTTGATTCCGGCCCCGACCGGCGCGCAGATTCCGCTGGCCTTGGTGGCCGACCTTAATTTGCGGCGCGGGCCGCCCGTCATCAAGAGCGAGAACGCCCGGCCCAACGCCTGGATTTATGTCGATATCAACACGGCCGACATCGGCGGCTTTGTCGCCGAGGCGCAGAAGACGCTGGCGCGGCAGGTCGAGATTCCTGCCGGCTACACAGTCAGCTGGTCGGGGCAGTTTGAATACATGGAGCGGGCGGCACAGCGGCTGCGGATCGTGGTGCCATTGACGCTGCTGCTGATTTTTTTGCTGCTGTATTTCACGTTCCGGAATTTCGTCGAGCCGGTCATCGTCATGCTGACGATTCCTTTTGGTTTGATCGGCGGCATCTGGGTGATTTACGGGTACGGCTTCAACCTGTCGGTCGCGGTCTATGTCGGCTTTATCGCGCTGGCCGGCACGGCCGCCGAAACCGGGGTCATGGTCCTGAATTTTATCGACATCGAAATCGCCAGGCTGCGCGAGCAAAAGCAGGCCGCTTTAACGGCGCCGGAAATCAGGGAAGCCGTCGAAGCGGCCACCTCCCTGCGCGTGCGCCCGGTGGCCATTACCGCCTTCACGACCATGCTGGGACTGGTGCCGATCATGTGGGCCACCGGCACCGGGGCCGATGTGACCCAGCGCATCGCCGCGCCGGTACTGGGCGGCATGCTGACCGTGCTGATGCTGAGCCTTTTGGTGTTTCCGGTGATTTACAGTCTGGTGCTGCAGGTTCAGGAAAGGCGCAGGTAATGATCGGGTTACGGTGACGGGCTTCGGTATTCGGCCGGGTTGAAAGCGTATTTTTTCAGCTTGCCGTAGACGGCGCGCGGCGTGACGCCCATGCTCTCGGCAATTTTATTGACATCGCCCCGGTGGGCTTTTAGTGCCGTTTTCAGATAGGCCTGCTCGACTCGGACCAGGGCGCTTTCCTTGATGTCCTTCCATTCGTCGGCGACGTTTACCGTGGTCGGGAGTTCCAAATCCAGGTCGGTAATTTCTTCGCTCTGGGTAAACAATAGGCTGCGTTCGAGGATGTTTTCCAGTTCGCGGACATTGCCCGGCCAGGGGTAGGTGCGTATTTTCTGCATGACTTCTCGGCTGACCGATTGGACTTGTTTGTTGTATTTCTTGTTCAGGCGCTGGATGATCAGGTGAACCAGGTAAGGCAGATCTTCGGGGCGTTCGGCCAGGGGCGGAATGCTGAGTCGGACTACATTAATACGGTAGTACAGGTCATGACGGAACAGCCCCTGCTTGACCTGCTCTTCCAGATCCTGGTTGGTCGCCGAGATGATGCGCAGATCGACCGGCAGGGTCTGCTTGCCGCCGACCCGTTCCAGTTCGCCCTCCTGAATCACGCGCAGCAGGCGGGTTTGCGCGGCCGGCGACAGGGAATCGACTTCATCGAGAAATAGCGTGCCGCCTTCGGCGCGCTCGAAATACCCTTGATGCACTTCGATGGCGCCGGTAAACGCGCCTTTTTCATGCCCGAACAGCGCGCTTTCAAGCAAGCTTTCCGGGATGGCGCCGCAGTTGATCGGAATAAACGGCTTCCGGCAGCGCTCGCTCATCGCGTGGATGGCGCGCGCGATCAATTCCTTGCCGACGCCGGTTTGGCCCTGGATCAGTACCGTCGCCAATGTGGGCGCAACCACTTCTATGGATTGCAGAACTTTCTGCATGGTGGGCGACTTGGCGACAATGGCCGGCGGCTGGTGCTTTTTGGCGGGCGGCTTGGCTTGCTTGCGCCAGATCTGCTGCATGCTTTCCTCGATGCGTTCCTGCAGGTTATCGATATCCTGCTTTTCCTTGACCGGCGTCGTGTCGGTGTATTCGATGCCGGGGCGGTCCTTGCCGGCTTCGCGGTTGGTGTAAACGCAAACTTCGCAACAGCCATGGTTGCGGGCGATGCTCTTTTTGATCTCGACCTTGGCGTAACCGAAGTTTCTGGCCGCGATACCGCCGAATACGCTTGAGGTCATGCCGCATAATTCCGGGAAATTGGTCACGCGGTCGCCGAAGGGGCAGCTGGAGTTGGTCACCGTAATACACGCCTGATTACTCGAAGCCAGCGAAAATTTACCGCCGATATTGTTTTTAAGCCCCAGAATGAGTTCGGTATAGCTTTCTCTATCGAGCATGCCGCTTTTGTTGGTGTCGCTACGATAGGTTTCTTCAAAAAAACAACCGGCCGTTTTGGCGATGTGTTCGATTAATTGCTCGCAGTGCTTTTGCCCCTGTTGCTCGCTGGCATGCATCAATTCAAGAATAAAAGTCTGGAGGAAGAAAACGGGCGTTAAATCGGAAAGAGAGTTATTGCTCATGACTGCTTTGTGAAATTGATTTTCACTCATTGAAGCATGGCTTCTCAATTGATGTAAAGTAAAAAATCAAGTCTTTGTTTTTTAAGTAAAATATTATTTAAATTTGCTGGCATGTAGTTTGCTGATTATTGAATCGCACCTTAACAATAACCAATTGAGAGTTTAACGATGAATCAACAAAGACCCCCCTTGGATCCGCATCCTTTAAGTGAATATGTTGCCTGGGCCGGCAGCCGTAACCGCGAACCGCTTTTGGGCGTATTGAAAAAAAAACTCCCTAAAGGCCCTGGCCGCGTACTGGAGATGGCCAGCGGCAGCGGTATGCATATCAATTATTTTGCGCCGCATTTCGAGCATTTGCATTTTCATCCGTCCGATAAGGATCAAAGCGTTTTCGACAACATCAAACAGTTGTCGGTCGATCACAGCAACGACAATATTGCCGATCCGGTGCATCTGGACTTAACCGATCCGCAGACCTGGTTTAATCCTGGCAGTCCGGGATCGTTCTCGGCCATTTTCTGCATCAATATTTTTCAGGTCGCGCCGATTTCAATAGCCGACGGCATGATGGAATGCGCCTCTTATCTGCTCGATGATACCGGTATTCTGCTGATCTACGGACCTTTCCAGATGGAAGGACAGTTCACGACCGATTCCAACAGGGAGTTCCACGACACTTTAAGTTCCGCCGGCGTCTCGGAATGGGGTCTTAAGGATGTGGCCGATCTGAAAAAAGCGGCCGAAAAGCATGGCCTGGAATTAAAAGAACAGATCGACATGCCGGCCAATAATTTCTCGTTGATATTCGGCAGAAAATAACCAAAGGGAGGAATTTCCATGAGCAAAATATTGAATGAAGTGCTTGCCGCGAATCACGATTATGCGGCAGGATTCGATAAAGGCGATTTGCCGATGCCGCCCGGCCGGCATTTCGCGATTCTGACCTGCATGGATGCGCGCCTGGACCCGGCCAAATATGCCGGTCTGTCCGAAGGTGACGCGCATGTGATCCGCAATGCCGGCGGCAGGGCCAGTGATGATGCCATCCGCTCGCTGGTGATTTCCTATAAATTGCTGGGCACGCGCGAATGGTTTGTTATTCATCATACCGACTGCGGCATGGAGACCTTTAACGACGAAATCATGCGCGATCTGCTGAGCAGCAGCCTGAAGACGGCTTCTGTCGATGAAAGCGGCTGGCACGATTGCTGCGAGGGGCCGGGCTCGGCGGAAGGCAAGTACATCGACTGGCTGACGATTAAGGACCAGGCACAAAGCGTGCTCGAAGATGTCATACGTATCAAGTCGCATCCCCTGGTGCCGTCCGATATTCCGGTTTACGGTTATATTTATGACGTCAAATCAGGGAAATTAATCGAAGTGCCTGAGGCAACCGAAGCGGGAAAGTAAATAGTGCAGCCATGTTCAGCCGTTATTATTGGTGTTGGTCCAGAGCAAGGACTAGGCGCGACGCTCGCCAAGTATTTTGCTTTAAAAGGTTTGCACGTCTTCATCGCCGGCCGCAGCGAAGATAAACTGCAGCGGGTTGCTGACGTGATTCGGCAAAAAGGCGGCGCGGTCACCTCTGTGATTGCCGATGCCACTGTCGAGCGCGATGTCGCGCATTTGTTCAAGATGGTGGAATTGGGCGGTTTTCAGGTCGAGATTGCCGCCTATAACGTCGACAGTAATATTCCTGCACCGTTGCTTGAAACCGAGGAGAAGACCTTCGCCGTGCTCTGGGAGCAAAATTGCCTGGGGGCGTTCCTGTTCGGCAAAGCCGCCGTGAATGCCATGAAGGAGCGGCATCAAGGCACGCTGTTTTTTACCGGCGCGACTGCCTCGTTGCGGGCCAAACCGCCTTTTACGGCATTTGCCAGCGCCAAGGCCGGATTAAGAGCCTTGGCACAGGGCATGGCACGGGAATTCTCGCCACAGGGCATCCATGTCGTGCATGCCGTGATCGACGGCGTGATCGACGGTGACCGCGCCCGGCAGCAATTTCCGGATTACGTCAAGGCCAAGGGCAGGGATGGTCTGCTGAAACTGAGTGCGATAGCCCGGACCTACTGGGCTATCCATAAGCAGCATCCGAGCGCATGGACGCATGAACTGGATCTGCGCCCGTTCAAAGAACCGTTTTAGGAGAGTGTTATGCCGCAAACAAAGAACTGGTCCTTGCAAGGCGATTATTTCGAAACCTGTAACTGCGAAACGTCCTGTCCCTGCGTCTGGCTGCAACCGCCCACCGAGGGCGATTGCAAGCTGCTGGTGGCCTGGCATATCGACCAGGGGCAGCTGGACGGGCAATCGCTGGACGGCCTGAATGTCGCGCTGGCCTGCTACGCGCCGGGGCTGATGATAGACGGCGGCTGGCAGGCGGCTTTGTATGTCGATGAGCGCGCCAGCGACAGTCAGTCCGATGCGATCGTGCAGATATTCAGCGGCCAGCAGGGCGGCCATCCGGCTGTGCTGATGAGCTTTGTCGGCGAGGTGCTGGGCGTCAAGAAGGTTAAAATCGATTATCAGGGGCAGGGCATCAGCCGGCAGTTGACCATTCCCGGCATCGCCCAGGCCGAGATAGAAAGTATTGCGGGCATATCCGGCGGGCCGGCCACGATCAACAATCCGCCGTTGTGCGTGGTGACGAGCCATCCATCCATTGTCAGCCGGTCCAAACAGTATCGCTATCAGGATTATGACAAGGACTGGACGTTTTCCGGGCGCAATGGCTATTTCTCGGCATTTACCTACACGCCTTAATAATTTGTTTTTTAGAGCACAAATATCTGTTCTGGCCGTTGTACTGGCGGTGATTGTTGCGGCCTGGGGCTGGCTCTTCTATCAGCATTGGCAGATGGTCTCATCGCCGATGTCGCAGATGTGGATGCCGCCGTCGGAAATGGCGGCCTGGCGTTTTATCGACTTCGCGCTGGTTTACAGCATGTGGGCGGTCATGATGGCGGCCATGATGCTGCCGTCCGCTATCCCCATGATCATGGCTTTTCATCGCGTCTGCCAACAGCGCACAAAAGCGCCGCATCGGCTCGGTTATCTGTTTGTCCTGGCCTATCTGTTGGTCTGGTTTCTGTTCAGCAGCGTGCTGACGCTGTTGCAATGGCAGTTTCACGGCTGGTCCTGGTTGACGCCGATGATGGACAATCAGAGCACCGTATTGGCGGTCGGCGTGTTGTTTCTGGCCGGCATTTATCAGTTCATGCCGGCTAAAAACGCCTGCCTGACGCACTGCAAGTCTCCGATGGGGTTCCTGCTCAATGAATGGCGCGAAGGGGCTTCAGGCGCGCTGATCATGGGGTTCAGGCATGGGGCGACCTGTCTTGGCTGTTGTTGGGCGCAGATGTTGATCATGTTTGCCGTCGGGGTGATGAATCTGCCCGCCATGGCGCTGATCACCCTGCTGGTTATTGTCGAGAAATGGCTGCCTGTCGAGTCAGACGTCATCTGTAAAGCGGGTGGCGTCGTTTTTTTGCTCTGGGGCGCATTGTTGTGGGGGCTTTAAGGCCGGATCATGATCCGTCGCCTGACGGAACAAAAAATCAGGCCTGCAGTCTACGCATGGACAGCGGGCTGTGCTGATTAATGTTTGGGAGAGCTTAATGTCGGTGACTGCCACGGATTGCTTAATGGCAGGCCAGCTTGGACTGTTGGCGACCGGCATGGGCCGGACATCGAACTGAAAATTCAAGATGTCGACAGCCAGTTTTGATATTGGCGGCCAGGCCGCTAATGGAAGCAGCCGCAATCCGGTTCTTTTGTCATGAGTAACCAGGCGGAAAGCGAACAGGCTTTTCGCGATTATCGTGATGGCACGCTTACAACGCTCTAAAACATCGGCCTTTTATCTGAAGCTGTTTAGCGCAATCTTTCTCTTATCTTAAGAGTCCCTTAAAGCTTATAATATGGCAAGCTTACGTCCCAGCCGTAACCATCGCGAAAGGAGTATTTATGAAGGCAAGCGTAAAATCTTTAACAGGTGTGCTATTTATTCTGCTGGCGGCGTGTTCCACCCAGGAAGTCAAACAGGGGGCAGATGTCGGGATGCCTGCAACCACCGAGACGCCAGCCGTGCCTGAAGATGCTCCGGACATGTCAGGGCAGAATCCGCCGCTTACCATCAATAAAGGCGATGAAACCCTAAAGCTGGTCAGAATCATGGATGGCGGCGTCTGTAAGAATGATTTTCAAGGCGCTAAAGGGGTGTTTCTGGTTTATGCGGACGCCGACGATATAGAGCGTATCAAGAGAGAGAAAGGTCCTGAGGTCTTCGCCGAATTCGAAAATAAAATACAAGCATTCTCAATTGATGCCCTGCAGGAGGCCGTTGAGGCCACTAATCTTGCCGAAGATCCGTTTTCCCTTGGAGAGGATGAGGCACAGCAGAAGCTGGCCAAGCAGTTGAGTAAGAATTTCCGTAATGCCGTAGCGGCAGCTATTGACGCATTTCAAAATGAAACGACTTTAACCGTTGATGTCGTTCCATTCCCACCTTCCCTTATTTTTTATCAGAATGGCTGTGAAGCCGCTCATCTCGAGCCGGAAACGGAAGGTCAATGAGATAAAGAAGAATCGACACCTCAATTGATCATCCCGATATCAGGCTGTCAGTCTGGCTTTATTTAACGTTCGGTTTGTTATACGCTTTCATCTTGTTTCTCTGGTAAGGAGAAGCGATTGACAGGTCGTATTTTGGTATGTTTTAGGGATGAAGAAAATTCTTTGATCAGGAAAAGTATTATTAAAATACTCAGACTGATGAAGAAATTGATGAATATTATCAACTTATTAAACATAAAGCCTTCCTTTTCATTGCTTAAAAGTAGGGTTAACTTAATTTTTTGCTTACGTTATCCTCGGATAGGCCGGTATTGTTTCTGATAGAACAGTATGGCGCAATTGGACTGATTACCTAGGTTATTGTTAGTGCAACAAAATCATGTAAAAACATTCTAACTCGTTTTATGGTTCATGTGCTTCGATAACTTGACTGCCGGTTTACTGAGAACTCTAAATTAATAATCAAATACGAGGTAAGCTGTTATGGGCTGGAGAGAACGCAAACAACAAGAAACTTATTCCGATGCCGATGTTGAAGAGCGGCTGAAAGAAGAACTGCCGCACTGGTATCTTGAAAAAGGTTGGATTCGCCGCAAATATAAAACCAGCGGCTGGAAATCGACGTTAATGGTTGTGAACACTATCGGGCATCTGGCAGAGGCGGCTTTTCACCATCCCGATCTCACCGTTTCCTATGCTTTTGTCATCGTTAAGTTGATGAATCATGAAGCCAAGGGCATTACCGATAAAGATTTTGAACTGGCTAAAAAAATCGAGGAGGTGATCTGCTGGCAGCCCGGTAAGGAGGGCGGCGCTTTGCCAGGGACCCCCGATGATCCGCGCTTCAAATACATTAAATACGATTGAACGTCTGACTGCGGCCGGGTAACCTGTCAGTTAAAGTAGAATAATTTCGCAGTTTGATCCACTGGAGGTCGAAATGAATGAAGATACTTTGAATATGGAAGTCAGAAAATACCTCAAAAAAGTCGGCGTGACATCGCAGCGAGAAATCGAGCACGCCGTTGCGCAAGCGATTGAATCGGGGAAACTGAATGGTTCAGAAACGCTCGATGTCTCGATGACGCTTGATATCCCTTCTATAAACCTGAATTACAACATTAAGGGAGAGATCGATCTGGAGTAGTTGTGTTATTCTCTCTGTTGCTCTAAAGAAAAGGTAGGGCCAGCATGCTATTAGTCAGTCAATTGATTTATGACGGGTAAATTTGCAGGTGCGAATTCATTTATGCTCTATGGGTACTTGTGCCCTTGAGGGTATTCGCACTTTATGAATTCTAAGGAGTGCACAAGTAACCCGTGCCATACTTTTTTACTCGTCAGAACAAGGTCGACTTAAGCACCAGGGACGCGTATCAGCATGAATCCTATCGTGACTTTTTTATATAAAATATAGAGGGTCTTTTGTTTACGCAGGCGTTTGGAGAACGGCTATGACTGAATTAAACCGGCAACAAGATGTACAAGAAGCAGTTCGGGACGCGGTGGACTCGGGTTCCGATATTTATCTGCGAGTCAAGGATATTACCTTGAAAGCTCTGACGGAACGGCGGCTGGATATGGAAAATATCAGCAATGTGGCTGACGCTGTCAGCAAAGGTATCGGCGAGGGGATGGGAAGTCAGGGCGAATATTCCAAAGAGGCTTTTACGCAGGCGGTATCGGCCTTGGATGATGCTCTGGCGACGGCTGCGGAAGCATCAAAACTGGCTATCCAGGAGGCGGCTTCCAAGGTCAGTGATTATTCCCAACATGATTTTAACAAGGCTGCTGACGATATACAGCAGCTAGAAGAGCTGTTTCTGGGTACGGTCAAGAAAATTGCCAAGGACAGCAATCAAATCATTGCGGATATCGTCAATGACTTTACTACGCATGCGCGGCAAAGCGGGACGGCGGTTGGTCAGCAGGCTTCAATCGCTATGGACGCGCTGAAAGGCCTGCCGCGGATTAGCAAGGACACGCTTATATCAAGTACGGTGGCGGCAACTTCCGCATTAGCTGAAATAGGCAGCGGAATTTTATCAGGCATTGCTGAAAGCCTGCGTTCATCTCAGGCTAAAAAATAATCGCCGGCCAATAAAATGCTGTGGCAGATGCTAAACGCGGCCAGGGATCTGGGGCGGGCCCAGGAAATAGCGACCATATTGATCCGTTACGGCTTTGGCGGTTTTGTGCGCGTCCTGGGGATGGGGCAGGCGCTCGAGCGGGCGGGAAAAGTGTTGCATTGGAAGCACGTGGAGGAATACGTGAGGCTCGATACGCCGCAACGCGTTCGGCGCGTCCTAGAGGATTTGGGGCCCACATATATCAAACTAGGGCAAATTCTGGCGACTCGAGTAGACGTGTTTCCACCGCCCTATATCGCCGAATTTGAAAAACTTCAGGATCAGGCGCCTCCTCTGCCGTTTGAAGAACTGCTTCCCCAGATTGAAGAGGATATCGGCGGCTGCATCGATGAGGTTTTTGCGTATGTTGACAGACAACCGCTGGCCGCCGCATCAGTTGCCCAGGTTCATAAAGCCGTGCTCAAGGACGGCACTCAGGTTATTTTGAAGGTCCGGCGTCCCGGCCTGCGTAAAATTATTGAAGCGGATTTGCGGCTTTTACAACGCATTGTGGATATTGCCGAATCCGAAGAACCGGAGCTTCGACGTTTTCATCCGCGAAATATACTGCGTCAATTTAATCAATCATTGCGCCGGGAACTCGATCTCGCCAGTGAGGGACGGAATTCGGAACAGGTCGCTCTCAATTTAAGCGGCGATCTTAATATCAAAATTCCCAAGGTCTATTGGGAATGGACGTGCGAAAGACTGAATGTTCAGGAATACATTGAAGGCGTGCAAGGCAGAGACCTGGAATCGGTCGAACGAGCAGGGTTGGACAGAAAACTGCTGGCTGATCGTGGCGCCAAGGCAGTCATGCAAATGATCATGGAAGATGGTTTTTTTCATGCTGATCCGCATCCGGGCAACGTATTTTATCTGCATGATAATAAACTGGCGTTCATCGATTTCGGCATGATCGGCCGCCTGACTGAAGAGCGTCGGGAGCAGGTCGTCAGTTTGCTGTACGGCATGGTCAACCATGCCCCTGCCAGGGTAGTTGAAATCCTGGAAGACTGGTCGGACAACCCTACCGTAGATGAACAAGCGCTTACCGTGGAGATAGAAGCCTTTGTCGATCAATACAGTTCGCTCACGGTCAAGGATTTGAGTCTGACGGACATGATGGGCGATCTGATGGCCTTGCTGAGGGATCACAATCTGATTCTGCCCGCGGATCTGGCTCTGCTGATCAAGGCTTATATTACCCTGGATGGCCTCGGCAGGCACCTTAACCCCGACTTCAACACCCTGGTCTTTGCGGCGCCTTATCTTGAGGAAATCATGATGGAACGCTACAGGCCGGAAGCCATTGCCAGGCGTGGCTGGCGTAATCTGGTCAGTGTCGCCGATATAATTTCCAACTTGCCGAAGGATATGCGCAAATTGCTGCATGCTTCGCGCAAAGGCGCTTTTCAGATCGATATCGACGTCAGGCATCTCGAATACTACGCCAACAAAACCGATAATGCCATGAGCCGGCTCACCATGGGCATCATAACCGCCGCGCTTATTATTGGTTCATCCATTATCACGACGATAGAAAGAGGGCCTTATATCTTCGGGGTGCCGGCTTTCGCTTTTCTTGGCTTTACGCTTGCAACCCTGGGATTTGTCTGGGTACTGCTTTCTATGTGGCAAAGTGGTCATAAACGCTGATGACTTCTTGTAATAGCAAAGGTTGTAAGTATTAGAACTTATAGTTCTCTAGCTAATTTGAGATGATAATGATTACTTTAGCCTTGATTTTTAAGGCTGATAAGACTAGATCCATGGATTAGCTTCCTCCTTCATTAAGAGATTAGAGGGATTTATCATGAAGAACAAAAGCATCCTGAGAGGTATTCATGAGCTATATAGAGACAATCCTGAGAAAGCAGATCAGCTCATTTGGGGCAGGGAAGTCGAGCCGGTTTCCCGGCGAGGGTTTTTAAAGAAAAGCGGGTTATGGGCGATGAGCGCTGCACTGGGCGCCCATATCCCTTTTGCCGACAATATGCCTGGCGGGTTGATACCAGCCGCTTTTGCAGATACCGATGAATCTTTCCATATTCCTGGTAAGCATCCCGGCCTGATTGTGGTGAATGACAGGCCCGTCAGTGCGGAAACACCAGCCCACCTACTGGATGATTTAATTACCCCGGCTGATAAATTATTTATCCGCAACAATGGTATTCCGCCTGAAAACATTGATCCCGCCGCCTGGATGCTGCGCATCGAAGGCGAATCCATCGAATCCCATGCCCAGTTCAGCCTTGAAGAGCTGAAACGGAAATTTAAACATTATACGTACCAATTAACGATCGAATGCGCCGGTAATGGCAGGAGTGAATTTAATCCGCCAGTTCCCGAGGGGCAATGGACGGTTGGGGCGGTAGGTTGTCCTGAATGGACCGGCGTGCGTCTTCGGGATGTGCTGGAATCGTTAGGCATTAAAGATGACGCGGTTTATATAGGCTATTACGGGCGTGATACACATATCAGCGGCAAATCCAGTCTTGATTCTATTTCCAGAGGCGTACCGATGAGCAAGGCGCTTGAAGATGAAACGCTGATTGCATGGGCCATGAATGGTGCGGATATGCCGGCCATGAACGGTCACCCGTTAAGATTGGTCTGCGGAGGCTGGCCTGCTTCCACGTCGGGAAAATGGCTCAGTAAAATTGTCGTGCGCAATAAAATCCACGATGGCGCCAAAATGACCGGGCTTTCTTATAAGGTGCCTTGCCACCCTGTTGGGCCGGGAGGCAATGTTAAGGATGAGGATATGTGTATTATCGAGTCCATGCCGGTTAAATCGCTGATTACCTATCCAAAAACCGGGGCGATGATCAAGGCTGGACAGAAGTTGTCACTGCGTGGCCATGCTTGGGCGGGAGATTTGAGCGTATCGGCTGTGGATATTTCCAATGATTTCGGTGCGACCTGGCAGCGTTGTAAGCTGCGGCAGCCTAAAAACCGTTTGGCCTGGCAGCATTGGCAGGCGGAGCTGGATTTTCCCGGCCCCGGTTATTACGAGGTTTGGGTCAGGGCGACCGACAGTGCCGGAAAAATGCAGCCCATGGTGGTGCCGGGCTGGAATCCGAAAGGTTACCTCAATAATGCCTGCCACCGAATTGCCGTTAAAGTAATCTAGTACGCAGTCAGCCTTGTTCTGACGAGTAAAAAGTTGCAGAGCATTCATGGTGTGCGAATAGTGCGAATACCCTCAAGGGCACAAGTACCCATAGGGCGTAAATGAATTCGCACCTACAATTTAACCGCCAAAATTAAATTGACTGAATACGAGTCAGGAACTGTCATGAGTTTATCTGTTAGAGTTATGATTTTTGTCTTGTCGCTATTACTCGCTCAGCAGTTGATGGCGCAACCGACTATAGACGTTAAGACGGGTTTGATCATTGATCAGGGATATCTCAAGGTAAAATCCGAGTGCACTGTTTGTCATTCAGCAAGATTGATCATACAAAACAGAGCAACCCGAGAAGGTTGGTTGAAAACGATTCGATGGATGCAAGATACGCAAGGCTTGCATCAACTGACTGCGGAAACCGAAGAAGAAATACTGACATATTTAGCGAAAAATTATCCTTCTGAGCACAAAGGACGTCGTGCAAATCTGATTGTTGAGAACTGGTATTGGTTAAATCAAGAACAATAGTTCTTAATTCCATAGCCGGCTTTGTTGTTTCGTGCCGTTCCCCATTAATAATTCCAATTTCATCAGGAAATTATTCCCAATATCTGCCCCAATGAAATGGACGTCAATTTCATTAAAAGATGGCAATAAAATAATATTGTAAGCTTTGATCTGCAATAAAGTAAAAACATAAGTTTTTAATATTTATGAAATATTAAGTAATTACTATCGATAAGTTAGGCTTGCTTTTATTTCAGGTATTGTCTGTCAAGAGGGTGTGAAAACCCTTTTTTTATTTTTACATCAAAAGCTTAAATAAATATTAATCATCTTGTTGTTTTAATCGAATATTTAGATCATTCCGGAACTAAATAAGAAGATACTAAATTATCTTGTTTTTCAATGCACTTAAGTGGTTATGAAGAGCTTCGGAAAGCGGGGTTGGAGAAAGAGTTTCTTTGTTTTATTGTTATTTTTATATTATTTATCAAATAGTTATTGGTTGTTTGTGTATTTTGTAGGGATGGGATAACCATTGCGTACTGACGTGGCCGCTTTTTCTGAACTTGAAAGCGAGGCTGAATTTAGCGGGTCGGCTATGCGGATATAAAGAAATTATCTACTACGAGGTCGAGAAATGATCAGTATTAATCGATGCGCATAATTTCAAATGACACAACCGCGTTACTCAACGGTTTGAGCTAAATATAGCCTGTTTCAGTATTTGAAAAAAACTGGATTTCTACTGTCATCGATTGTCAATAAAGCTTCAACAGAAGTTAATTTAGCAATACTTAAATTTTAAGTGTTTTTTAAGATTTCATCTATGTCTTTTTGATGTTTATTAATTGATACTGTAACCGTATCAAGAAATTAGTAAAAACTTAAAGCAAGGGTTGGGTTAATATTAAGTAATATTACTAATGGTAACAGTACTAATGGTAATAAATAAAAATAATAGTATTATAAATTCTAAGTCTAATCCTTTATTAAGTCGTTAATGGATGAAGTGGTCATAATGCGATATATATTTATATGACAAATCGATTAATTAGCTATTAATTGATCGTAATGTTTCTAAGCTGATTTAGAAAACTGAGGGGTAAAATAATGATTAAAAAATTTGCTTATATATTAATACCTGCCTGTGCAGCTATATCAGTTGCAGAAGCGGAAACAATGAAGTCAAGTCCGACACTACTTACAGCGGGTGAAATGGATCAGGTGACTGCCGGTTCAAGTATCGACGTTGATGCGGGGGCAATAGCTATTTCCAATGTTTTAGCGCTCACAAAAACCACTACTGCGGCCATTACAGTGGCGGGCGGCGATAATCCCAAACTTCCGGGAGGGGGATTTGCTGTCGGAGGGCTGGCCCAGGCAAGCGCTGTGGGCGATGGAGCTGCGGCGGACACATCTGTAACACCAACAGTGGGCATAACCGGCTCAAATGTTCATTCCATCCAAGTCGACGTTAAATCATCAGGCTCTATAAGTAACCTGAGCGGAAGTGCCATTGTTGCGGTCATTGCGCCTACAGCTCTTCCTTTTTAACACGAATCACTGACATCAGCTTGGTTTGTTCCGATTGAAAGAATTTAGAATGTCTTCGAGCATTATGCTTGGGACAGGCTAAGAAACCCCTTAAGTTTTAAAGGACTTAAGGTATTTGTTAGATAAATTAAACTGAGGTGTTTTGCTATGAAATTAATAAAAACAATTGCTGCAAGCGTACTGGTTTTGGGCATGGGTTCTGCATTTGCTGATGAGCCAGTCGCCCTGACAGAAACACAAATGGATAATGTATCGGCCGCTGGTCTTGCCGTGGCTGACGCTTATGCTGCTGCCGCAGGTTTATTTGCCGCTGCGACATACACTAACACTGCAACAGGTGTTATCGTTTTGCAATCCATTCCAACTCAAGCTGGCCAGATTACTCAAGATTATACATTCTCTTACTCTTCTGCATCAGGTGCTGCGCTGTAAGACCTGTCTAATATTGTATTTAAAGTAATGTGCTATTCAATAATTTGGAGAATATAAAATGAATAAATTAACTAGTTTGTTAGCAGGTGCTTCAATGTTGGTAATTGCTGGCGGCGTAAGCGCTGAACCTATGGCTTTGTCCGCAGATCAAATGGACGGCGTCAGTGCTGGTGCATTAGTGGTATTTGAAGGCGCTGGCTATGCTGATTCTGGTGCTGGAGCTATTTCTAACCTGCTCGGCATAACATATACAAATGCTGAAGTTGATGTTCAACCTGGTTTGGGTTTTGTTGTTTCAGGTGCGGAAGGCACTTCAGCAGCGCTTTCTAGCTATGCTTTAGGTGTCCCTACTAATGGCGCCGTAGCTTTCAGCGGCTCTTCTTCATCAGCTACATTATTCTAAAGAAGAAAAAGCAGGAAACGCCTCTTTATGTTGAAGCGTGAGAGGCGGATCCCACTCAAAGCGCACTAGTTCAAGTTACGCCTCGCATTAAATGATAATGCGGGGCGTTTTCTTTTTCCACGACTTTTTTACAAAAAATAAAAATATCAAAAAATGATTTCTCCTGGCTCCATTCGGAAGCTTCAATGGAAATAATTCTACTGGAGATAAAAATGCCTATATTTACATATAAAAAAGATAGTTATTGTTTATTCGGTCACGGGTTTTCCCTTGTTTCAATGCTGAAGCGCTTTTGTTCAAGGCTTACTTCTGAAAAACCTATTATCTCCGGCATAACAGGTATGCAAAAATTAATGACACTGACTTGGAGGGATTTTTTAACAGCTAAAAAACTGGGGCTATTGCTGTGTCTGATAGGAAGCTATCCAGGAATTTCCCCGGCCCGTTCTGTGAAGTCATTGATTGAAATGCGGCACGAGAATGTCGTTATACAACAATGGGATCTGAGTTGCGGCGCGGCAACTCTAACCACGCTTTTAAATTACCAGCATGGTGATCCGGTAACGGAAAAGGAAGTTGCAAAAGCGCTGATGAGCAGGGATGAATACATCAAAAATCCGGGGTTGGTCAATATTCGCCAGGGTTTTTCGTTACTGGACCTTAAACGTTATGCAGATGCTCATGGTTACAAAGGCATGGGCTATGGTAAACTCACGCTTGATGACCTTATTAAAAAGGCTCCAATCATTGTTCCGATAAGTATTATGGGATATAACCATTTTGTTATCTTTCGGGGGATACAAGGCAACCGTGTATTATTGGCGGATCCTGCGTGGGGTAACCGGACAATGCTTGTTGATATGTTTGAAAAGATGAGAATCGATTTCCCTAAAATAGGCAAGGTCGGTTTTGTAATTACTAGGCTTGATGGAGCTGAACCGCCTAATCGCTTGAAGCCTGAATCACGCGAATTTGTAATGACACGATAGGTATTTTATGACCAAAAATAATAATAATCGGATAAACTCACTGAAATATTCTGTCCCACCTTGGAAAATTTCATCAAAATTTATCTTATTGATTAGCACGGGGATGCTGGTATCGAGTTGGAGCTATGCCGCACAGGACGCAATAGATAAAACTTCGGAAACAAATTTACAAAACAAACTGATACAAAAAATTGCTGAACGGGATCAAGTCATTGCTGATCTTCAGCGTCGGGTTCAGCATTTGGAGCAACTTGTTACAGCCCCTGATGCCGGGCGCTATTCTAGCGCCAAAGGTAGCGTTGCTCCGACAAGTGCTCCTGAAAGAACCGCATCACTGCCACCTGCGAATCAGCCGCAGGCTCAAAATAAATCGGCTAACAAGCAATCAGCCAGTTCAGCTCCAGGTAGTTTTGAAATAGATGAAGATGCAGCCCAACGCGCATTGGAACGTACATTAGTCCAAACTGGTGCTTTACTGTTACCCTTTGGTCTGGCAGAAATTCAACCCTATGCAACCTACACACGGAGAGAAGCTGATACGCCTATTTTGGCCACTGCAGGAGGGCTAGTACTCAACCAACGCGTCCGCCGAGACGAAATCGATGCAGGTGCAACATTACTGATTGGCCTGCCTTTTGAATCTCAGGCTGAAATGCGTATTCCCGGCCGGTTTATCGAACAATCCGTGGTCACCTCGATACCCGGAGCATTCCCTAATGATATGAAATCCAGTGCTTCAACTTTTGGTGATGTGAGTGTCGGCATTGCTAAAACCTTAATGCATGAGAGTGATTGGCTTCCGGATGTAATAGCCCGGTTTACATGGGATTCCGCGAGTGGCAATATTACTGACAATAATGTTTCAACGGGAATCGGATTTGACGATTTCATTGGTTCATTAACATTCCTAAAACGTCAGGATCCGCTGGCTTTTACCGGTAGAGTCGCTTATCAAACAAGCTTGGAGAGAAATGGTATAGAACCGGGTGATCAGGTTAATTTCTCGGTCTCCGCAATATTGGCAGCCAGTCCGCAGACCTCTTTGAATATCGGTTTACAGCAGGCATTTATTCAAGAAACCAAGATTAATGATATTGAATTGCCAGGCAGTGACGGTGTTTCGAGCGCCTTTACTTTTGGTGCTTCATCGACCATCGGGCACAGATTATTTTTCTCCGTTCTCGGCGGTATCGGTCTGACGGAGTCATCACCTGATTATTTTTTAAACGTAACCATTCCATTCAGGTTTGATATTCCTTTTAAATCGGAACTTTAGCTTCTCCTATCTCTTTTTACGCACAAAACAACCGGAGGCGTTTTAGCGGCTGCACAAAGGTGGGCTGAAACTCCTCCTCGTAGTGTGCGCTTACGTCTGCAGTGCTTGATTGATTACCGCTGATTTTAAGTGCTGCCTTAGAGATAATAGACTATCAACAAATTCATCAGGTTGCTGCAGTATGCAATCAGTGCGTCTAACGCATGTCCAAGACAGGTGAGTATAGAAAATCACGATTGTTGAATGTCAAACCCCACCCCTTGAATCATCGAAAGCCAGCCAGGTTTAATAGCTATGATATGGCCGCGCCAGCATTTCAAACATCTTAATATTGCTGCATGGAAAAGTTATAAATTAGCGCCTTGACTCAGCGCCCTAAAAAGCTTGACCTCAGCAGTATGCTCACATTATGATTTCCTCAAAAAGTGATAGTGAAAGGGTGACGGTCTGCTTGATGTATTTTATCAAAACAGAGATAAAGACCGCATAAGTGATTGGCAAATCAATTTATGACATGGCTGCTTGCCGATTTAACAGAGCAGTAACACATCATGAATAATTAAGCTTATCGCTTCACTGAATTAAATTTGGGAGCATTTAGCGCATAAAGTCTCACCAATACAATCATCACCATTGCTGGCAGTCCTATATTCTTTGTTTCGATCCAGCGAAGGCTCGGAACATTAATCCATAAACAATTTAGCGTTCTACCGATCCTTGCGTATTAGTTTCGTCGTCTTAAATACGATGATTTCAGCAAGCAAAGGGCAGAGACTTCCTGTCTGGCAGCAAATTTATTGATGCAAGAGATAAATAACTGATTTCGTCTTTAATAATATCAAGTTCTACTCATCCTCTGATAGATTGCTGATTTACAGTTAATAAGGACTTTGAATTTATTAAGAAAAAAAAGAATTTCATGGCCGTAATACAAAGGCAACCGCCTGAATAGGTTGATTACCGAAACGAAGATGCTTTTCAGGTAATCTGAATTTAAGCGATATATGCGGTATGCAGTTGGCCAGCAGGCCGTGAAAAGGCGCTTGAATATAAATATTCAATCATTTTGTTTTATAGGAGAATTTTTTAAAGCAGCTTATCAGGCTTGTTAGTTTCAAGAAATAAGAACAGCGCAGTATCAGTTATTCAATCTTCAGAGGGAGTAATTTAATGAATACTCATAGGATCATCATATTTCAGTTAACGGGCTTATTTATAGTCGCTTCATCTTTATCTTTAAATGCTCAAGCAACATCAATACCGTTCGCAGAAACATCGAGTGATTTGGTAATAACAGTCTCAATTCCCGACAGTGTGCCTTTGTATAGCCTTGCCAATGCCAGCAGCGAAACGTATACGAGGGCGGTTAGCACCAGCACAGGCCAGCAGACATCCCCGACAATGCACAGCGCCATAGCGTCAGCCATGGTACAGATTCCTAATGACGGGGAAACGACAGCAACATTTCATAATACCTTTCACACTGCGTCTGGAGCATTTTCGGCCGAGCCTCTTTTTTCAAAAGGGGCAGCCATTGGCCATGGTTCGGTAGTCAATCTCACAAACACAACATCCTCTTTTCTAAACCTTAACTGGGACTTCACGAAATTTAATTTAAAGACAGAGCCTGTTTCTGCTTTTGCTTATATTAGCGATACGATCAATATCACACAGCTGTCGGCATCGGGTTTGCGTACAACGTCCAGCTACGGATTTTTTACTTTTGTGGAAAACGGGAAACACACAACGGAATTTTTAGGTGATTTTAATGTAGCCGACTCTCTGAGAAACTGGTTTGACGACAATATAATGCATTTTCAGAATCAACTCATGTTAAAAGAAGATGCGCAGGCCCTGAATGTGGATATTCCTTTACTGACCCACAATGGTTTAGTGGTGCTGGGTATCGATAATACCCATACCGAGATATCATATGAAGCACCTCCAGCAGCTGCCTATCAGGTCGAAGACAAGATAGGGCATTTTGCACCAGATAGTAAAAGCGGCCAGGTTCATTGGGATGCGGACCGCAAGATATTATCGTTTGATGATTTATCCATTAATACGCTTACCAATGAGTTCAATCAACATTACGAAAATGATCCACTAAATGGCGGCATGCTGGAGATTGATCCGTTACAACTCATAACCAGTTATGACGGGCGCGAGTATTTTGCCGGTAAAGAGCTAAGGCTTGTCGATAAAAATGGGAATGTCCTGTATAGGGCTAGTCTGCCGAATCTGGTTTTCGATGATCGATTATTCGAAAGCCAAGGATTTAACATGTTTGCTCCGATACTTAATATTCTTGAAGCCGATGGAAATAACTCAAATTGGTTACGTGACTATCTCAGCAAGACTGGACTTGATTCTCTTTTATTGCCTGAGTTATTTATCGGTTTTGATCCGGTTGATAATGCCGGAAATATCTGGAAGCATAATTTCAATGCTGCCGCGAAAACCATTCTGTCTTTCGGCGGCGCACCTTTAAAAGTCCCGACAGCGGTTCCTCTGCCAAATAGCTTTATTTTGTTTGCTTTGGGATTAGCGGGTTTATCTATTATAGGCCAAAGCCGAAAACGTAAATTTTCTTATTCAGTCAGTATTAGCTGATAAACCACGGAGGGCGTTTTTATGATTAGATGGTTGAGCGCGGTTTTGTATGTTGGATAGAGTCCTTTGCGAAAGCCTGATGCGCTTAAAGCTTTGCAATCGGCTGTCGCAACCAGAGTTGGCCATTTATTGACCATATTTTGCCAGCGCACTGTAACAACAGTGCGCTGTATGAAGCGATAAATGCCAGGGCATCTGTTGTCCTAATACTCAGTCAGCCTTGTTCTGACGAGTAAAATTTGCGGAGTATCCATAGCATGCGAATAGTGCGAATACCCTGAAGGGCACAAGTACCCATAGGGCATAAATGAATTCGCACCTACAGTTTATCCGCCATAATTAAATTGACTGAGTACTAGAAGAAGGCTGCAGGTTGTCGCAGGCTCTTGAACGAGCCTGTTCAGTACTCGAGATTTAAGTTACAGATTGCATTCAAATGCAGTAAACACAGACCCATCCTCTTCAAGTGTTTCAAGACGGACATCGAATCCCCAGAGTCTTGCGACATGTTTCAGCACCTCATCAGCATTTTTAGCTAATGGCATTCGGTGATACTGGGTATGACGTAAAGTCAATGAGCGGTCGCCTTTGCGATCGATATGATAAACCTGGATATTGGGTTCATTGCTGCCCAGATTGTATTGTTCAGATAATGCCTGGCGGATATATTGATAACCGTCTTCATCATGGATGGAGGTCACTGCAATCTCTCTTTCCCTGGAATCATCCAGGATAGAAAACAGTTTGAGGTCGCGAATGACTTTAGGCGACAAATACTGGCTGATAAAACTTTCATCCTTAAAATTTTGCATGGCAAAATGTAACGTCTTATTCCAGTCGCTACCGGCTATTTCCGGGAACCAGTGTTTATCTTCTGGCGTCGGATTTTCACAGATCCTGCGGATATCGCTCATCATGGCAAAACCCAGCGCGTAGGGGTTGATGCCTGAGTAGTATTTGCTGTCGAAAGGTGGCTGATAAATTACATTGGTATGCGATTGCAGGAATTCAATCATAAAGCCATCCGTCACCAGCCCTTCATCATAAAGCTGATTCAGGATCGTGTAATGCCAAAACGTGGCCCAGCCTTCGTTCATTACCTGAGTCTGTCGCTGAGGATAAAAATACTGGGAAATTTTGCGGACGATACGGATAATTTCGCGTTGCCAAGGTTCCAGGAAAGGTGCATTTTTCTCGATGAAGTAAAGGATATTCTCCTGGGGTTCTTCGGGAAACCGGGCTTCTTCTTCAATTTCATCACGCAACACTTCCTTGGTGGGGATAGTACGCCATAATTCATTAACTTGGGATTGCAGATAGGCTTCACGATCCCGTTGCCGGGCTTGCTCTTCCTGCAGCGATAATTTTGATGGGCGTTTGTATCGATCCACGCCAAAGTTTTTTAAGGCATGACAAGAATCGAGTATGGCCTCAACCCGTTCTTCTCCGTAACGTTCCTCGCAGTCCGCAATATAGTTTTTGGCAAACAGTAGATAGTCGATAATGGAATCCGCGCTGGTCCAGGTCGTGAATAAATAGTTCTTTTTGAAAAAGGAATTATGGCCGTAGGCGGCATGCGCGATAACCAGCGCCTGCATGGTCATGCTGTTTTCTTCCATTAAATAGGCGATGCATGGATTGGAATTGATCACGATTTCGTATGCCAATCCCATCTGGCCTCTTTTATAACGCTTTTCGTTTTTAGCGAATTCCTTGCCGAAGGACCAATGACTGTAACCAATGGGCATGCCAACTGAAGCATAGGCGTCCATCATTTGTTCGGCTGTAATAATTTCCAGTTGAACCGGGTAGGTATCCAATCCAAAATTATTGGCGATACGGGCTATTTGCGCGTGATACTTTTCTATCAGCTCAAATGTCCATTCCGATGTTTCCGAGAGGGGCTTTCTATTCATGCTCATGCGCTTTGCTTCTCAAAAAGTTTGCGGAATACGGGATAAATATCAGCGACTCCTGCGATACGCTGCATGGCGAAATTGCTCCATTTGCTTTTCAGCGTCAGATATTCATGCCAGAGGTTCTGATGTCTGTCTTCGGTAATTTCAATATAAGCGTAATATTGCATATAAGGCATGATCTGCTCGGATAGTATTTGCGTGCAGTCTTTTGAGTCGTTATCCCAGTTATCGCCATCGGAAGCCTGCGCGGCATAAATATTCCATTCGGAGGTTGGAAAACGTTCCTGAATAATCTTGCCCATCAAATTGAGCGCGCTGGATACGACCGTACCACCGGTTTCCCTGGAATAAAAGAAGGTTTCTTCATCGACTTCGCTGGCTTCGGTATGGTGGGAAATGAAGACAACCTGGATTTTTTCGTACGTTCGGGTCAGAAACAGATATAACAACATGAAGAACCGTTTTGCCATGTCTTTTTCTTCAGGCCCCATGGAGCCCGAGACATCCATAACGCAGAACATGACTGCTTGAGTCGTGGGTTTGGGCCTGTCTATACGGTTGTCATAACGCAAGTCAAAGGTATCGATAAAAGGAATCTGGTCGACTTTTCTTTTGAGCCGATTGATTTCCTCGCGTAGTGCAATAACCACGGCATCGGTCTCACTATGGCGCTTGAGCAAATCCTCCAGTTCCGTTTCGGCTTCGGCAATACTGTTGATATGAGGGGCGCGTAGGGCGATGCGCCGACCCAAGGCCCCCCGTAATGAACGAAGAATATTGATATTGGTGGGAATCCCTTCGCTGGTATGTCCGGCTCGCACCTTTTTGGTTTCGTGTATAGTCGCCAGTTTGGTCTTGACCAGATTAGGCAATTCAAGATCTTCAAAAAAGAATTGCAGAAATTCTTCACGGGTCAGCTCAAAAACGAATTCATCCAGTCCTTCGCCGGTGTTGGAGGCTTGACTGCCTTGACCTTGTCCGGCGCCATCCTCGGGGCGCGCGATTTTATCGCCCTGCCGAAATTCTTTATTGCCTGGATGAATGCTTTCCCGATAGCCACCCTGACCATGATGGAAGAAAGGTTCAGAGGTGTCTCTTGCGGGGATAGAAACCTTTTCACCTTTATCCAGATCGGTCACGCTACGCTCGGTTACAGCGTCGGCAACGGCTTTTTTAATCTGGTTGCGAAAACGGCGAATAAATTTCTGCCGGTTAACGGCACTCTTATTCTTTCCGTTCAGGCGTCTATCTACAATTTGAGTCACAAATTTCTCCTCATGGTTTAAGACGATTTACGTACTCTTAAATACCATTCGCTGAGTAAGCGTACCTGTTTTTCTGTATAACCTTTTTCAATCATGCGATCAATAAACTCTTCATGTTTTTTCTGATCTTCAGGCGATGCCTTGGCATTAAAGGAAATAACCGGTAACAGATCTTCAGTGGTTGAAAACATTTTCTTTTCGATTACCGTGCGCAGTTTTTCATAACTGGTCCAAGCCGGGTTTTTACCTCCGTGTTTGGCACGCGCTCGCAAGACAAAGTTCACAATTTCGTTGCGAAAATCTTTTGGATTACTGATGCCCGCAGGTTTTTCGATTTTTTCCAACTCTTCATTCAAGGCGCTCCGATCGAACATTTCGCCGGTATCGGGGTCCCGGTAATTGGTATCCTGTATCCAGTAATCGGCATAAGTGACATAGCGGTCGAAAATATTCTGACCGTATTCCGAATAGGATTGCAGATAAGCCGTTTGGATTTCCTTGCCGATAAACTCTATATATTTCTGTGTCAGGTAGCCTTTAAGATAAGACAGATACCTTTCTTCAACATCCGCAGGGAACTGTTCACGCTCGATTTGCTGTTCGATGACATACAACAGATGAACCGGGTTGGCCGCGACTTCGGTATTATCGAAGTTGAAAACCTTGGATAGAATCTTGAACGCAAAACGCGTGGACAGCCCCGTCATGCCTTCATCGACACCGGCATAATCGCGGTATTCCTGATAGGACTTGGCATGGGGATCGGTATCTTTGAGGTTCTCGCCATTGTAAACCCGCATTTTGGAGAAGATGTTGGAGTTTTCAGGTTCTTTCAGTCGGGACAATACGGCAAACTGCGCCATCATTTGCAGCGTGCCGGGTGCGCATGGGGCATCATGCAGAGAGCTGTTTTCGAGCAGTTTGTTGTAAATCTTTATTTCTTCCGAAACGCGCAGGCAGTAGGGCACTTTGACGATATAAATGCGGTCGAGAAACGCCTCGTTGTTTTTATTGTTCCTGAACGCCAGCCACTCCGATTCATTCGAGTGCGCAAGAATAATGCCCTGGAACGGAATTGCCGGGAACCCTTCAGTACCTTTGTAGTTGCCTTCCTGTGTTGCCGTCAACAGGGGATGCAGAACCTTGATAGGAGCCTTGAACATCTCGACGAATTCAAGCAAGCCCTGGTTGGCCCGGCACAAACCGCCGGAATAGCTGTAAGCGTCGGGATCATCCTGAGAATATTTTTCCAGTTTACGGATATCGACTTTCCCTACCAATGATGAAATATCCTGGTTGTTTTCATCGCCTGGCTCGGTTTTGGCAACGGCAATTTGTCTCAGGATGGATGGGCGTATGCGAACGACTCTGAACTGGCGTATATCGCCATTGAATTCATGCAGGCGTTTAGTAGCCCAAGGTGACATGATTGTGTTGAGGTAGCGTCTGGGAATACCATAATCTTTTTCAAGAATGTCGCCGTCCTCCTCGACATTAAATAGCCCTAACGGCGATTCGAACACAGGGGAGCCTTTAATAGCGTAAAAAGGCGTTTGCTCCATCAGCGACTTAAGCCTTTCAGCCAGGGATGATTTGCCGCCGCCGACCGGGCCGAGCAGATAAAGGATTTGTTTTTTCTCTTCCAGGCCCTGTGCCGCGTGCCTGAAGAAAGAGACTATTTGCTCAATCACTTCTTCCATGCCATAAAATTCGCGGAAAGCGGGGTAAATTTTTATGACTTTATTGGAAAAAATCCGACTGAGTCGGGAGTCGTTATGCGTGTCCAGCAGTTCCGGTTCGCCGATAGCGGCCAGCATTCGCTCTGCGGGACTCGCATAGGTTAGAGGATCTTTTTTGCACAGATCCAGGTATTCCGGAAGCGTTAATTCTTCCTCCTTCAATTCTTCAAATTTTGATGTATAGCGCTCAAATATACTCATCACAACCCCCACAATGGTTTGTCCTGTTTTATAAATACAACACCAATATAGACCATGTATTTGCTCATTATCTCCATGGGCGCAATTAATTTAAGCTGAACGGGAGGTCTATGGTTCAACTCGTGCCATGAAAAGAATGCTACAAACTCATGGTAATGGTTACATATACAAGAAATAGTTACTCACGTGTAGTTCTTTACGGAGTTCCTCTTCATTAGAGACTCAAAGATAGTCTTTCGGTGAATAAACGGCCGCTATAACGGAACCTGCTTATAGTCTTTCAGCAAGACCTTCCGGCAAAAGTCGGCTATTCCATATCGTTTAAGTATAAAGATTTAATCAACTCTCTTTCTTCGGGAGCAAGCAAGAGCCACGGGTGCTCTTTTTCGTAGCGGCTACGATCGGGAAGTGGCTGTTGCCTGCGATCCAGTACGCGCCGGTCTTCGGTGCGCCTTTCCTTCATACGGCGATCAGACTTTGGCCATGCCAGATAATTCTTCTGTATATTTTCCACCCATTCCGGTGAGCCGAATTGATAAGGACAGGTACGTCTGTCAGTTATGCGTCGGTTTGCCAAGGTGCGCCGTGAGCCTCTGCGCGAATCAATTATGTCCATTGTTTTCTACCTTCAGGTACTGAGCGATTTTTATCAAGGACAGGCTGATACATTAGAAAGTTCAACTAATCCAGGCGGCTAAGCCGACAGGAATAAGACAGGTCAGCTTGCCGGTTTATTTACTGTTACAAATTTTCATACCGGTTCATATCGAAAAGTCCGGCGGTTTCAGGCTGTTCATTCAGGTACTTCTGATTAAACCAATCATAGTATTGCCAAATCCGCGGATTATTGCGGCGGATACCATAACGCCCGTAAAGCAAGTCTTTTTCTGACTCGGTTCGGGTATGTTTCAGTTGCTCGATGAAATCCGGCAACTGCTGTTTTTGCACGCTCAAAAATATATTCGGATAACTGCCGAGAAACCCGGGTACAACGGTCAACGTATCTTTCTCAGGCTCTCGCCTCAGGTTTTCAGCAAATATAAACGAGACGTTCAAAAGTTTTTGGTTGCGGATCAGCGTGTAGACGAGGTCCTTGTCAGGGTTGTCTGTTGTTACGCGCAAAAATGATACTTCAGGCAGGGCTTGAATTTCATGACCTTTTAAATTGGCTAATTGGCGTATCATGGCATCTGTTTGTCGCTGATCGTCAGTGCTGTTCTTTCTGATGCAGGGCTCTTGCATGCAGCGATTAATCAAGTCGGGCTCTCCGGCCGCAGGGCCCAGGCGTTGCTGGATTTTTTCAAAAAACTCCTTTTTATAATCATTGGTCTCATAACTGATAGCCGTTTCTTTGCTGATGCCATACAAGGGCTTTTCGAAGAAGCTGAACAGTTTGGCATCGATGCCTTGATACCAGGAATCACGCATCGCTTTTCGGTACTGCACTGGCATAAACCGGAGGAAATTATTTTCAGCCTCCATGCGTAATGAATCCATATACAAGCGCGTGGTCACCTGGTGTCCTGCCGTGCCGTAGACGTTGAAACCGGCCACGAGCAGATAATGAATACGCTCAAACAGGGGGTAGTCGACGACCCAGGCTGTCAGCGGTGTTTTGCCCACCAGTCCCTTCACAACAGTCGCGTTGTCAAAATGCCGAAAGACCGTTAGCAGGGCATTCTCATTATGACCGTCGCCATCCCATATCAGATTGAAATCGACATCATGATGCCGTAACAGGGCCTTATGAATGAAAGTTTCTTTCTTATCGACATATTGCTGCTGCAGCTTATTAACGTCGAGCCATGAGATTAAACCGATTTTCTCGCCTTCGGAAGCAGGCATACGCAGGTAGTGATTGTTTTCGGCCAGGAATTCTGTGCTTTCCTGCATAAAGTCGTATTGAGGTTTGATGAAGGCTATCCAGAACTGATCACGGATAACATTAACCGCGGCCTGCCCCCGGCAAACCGGGCCTTTGATGAAACCGGAGAAAAAATACTGGGCATCGTCGAGCAGGAATTGATAGCGCGAAATGGCCGGCAGTTCGCTGAAGGTATTAAACGGATTGGCGGCTGACTGCGGGTCATACCCTGGCAGTTTCGTTATTGTGAAGTCGGGTTTGAAAAATAGCTCCTGTAAGCGTCGCATCCTATTGTCGCTCAATTCATAAACAAAATGGTTTTTGTCGACAATAGTGGAGGTAATGGGGCGCAACCGATAATAAAACCGGCCGATGCCGGGATCATCGAATGGACGAATGCTTTTCAGTTCTTCTATGGCTTGTCCCGGCGGCGTTTTGGAACGGACCAGCTTATAAAATTCGTTAGCCGGATGACCCTTAAAATGCATGTCACCGATATACAAATGTTCATAAATATAGCGGGCGACCAGTTGCGACTTTAATGACGGGGCATTAAAAAATAGTTCCCATTTTTCAATCTCAGCTTCGGCAGCGGAAGATAAGACATGCTGAATATCAGGTTTAGTTCCAGCCTGTAGCCAGCTTAAAAGCGTATTTTCCTGATCCCGGGTAAGCGGAGGCAGGCCATAGGGCATCCCCCAAAGCGGATGATCTTGCCGGTATTTTTGAAATTCATCGGGACTGGGGCATTGTAATGATCGCTCCAGATCAAGTTCAATGGACTTTGGCAATTTGCCGCTGGATGGCAAGGGATTGTCACGCTTTAACTGTAATAATTTAGCAATCAGCGAGTTGTTCAGGTTGGTCTCGGGCGATGGGGCTTGTTCGTTCAGAACGGGAAAAAAACCTTTTTCCCGCCAGCCTGCGGTCGTGGTTTCGTCAATGTATAGCCTGGACGGTTCCTGGGCGATTAATCTTTCATGATCATATACCGTTTTTTTGCTCGCGCCTCTGTCTACCCCTTCAAACGAACTAAGCTTAAGCTGGCAAGGCGAGTCATAACAGGAATGACAAGCGACGCAACGCGAATCCAGGATGGGCTTGATGTCATTATAGTAGGAGACCTGGCGAAATGACTGGGGGGGTATAAGTATTTGGGATTGGGTCGCCGTGTTGCCTGTAGTTGCAAGATTGACATGGCTATAGATAATAATGAAACAGCTTAAGAGGATAAAAAACAAAAGACTGTATAACTTTAGGCCAATAATTCTAACCATTACTAGATCACTGAATTCCGTTGTCAGGGGCTAATGCATAACGTGTGGGGTTGGGTTCTGCAGGAACTCTTGTTTTGGTACAGCCAAGACAAGCCCGGTCAAGCTATAAAATTATGCCAGGTAGACGATTGATGTTAAAGCGATCTGGCCAGGCGATGCAACGCTTCGGCGCCATGGTTGAACAGCGGCCAGCCATCGCCGGTTAACACGGCTTTAATGCCTGGCAAATCAGCTAGGCGTTTGACCGAATGAATAGCCTTGTCCACGTCCGTCAGCTTGCTTTCCGGCAACAGGCATAATTCACCGCCGACATGACAGCGAATCAAATCGCCTGTTATCAGTGTAGTATGTTCCAGAACCAAGGCAAGCTCTCCCGGTGTTTTAGAGCCCTCAAGCTCATAAGCAACCAAACCGGGAACGATCTCTTCGTTATCATAAAGCCAGCGACTGCAGGACAGAGGGAATGTATCTTCCTCGGCAGCGGGGCCGCAAAGCACAGCGCCTGTGATGCTGGCAATATGTTCGGCATCGCGGCAATGATCGCTATTGGTAATGACGATGAAACCGGCACCGCCCAGTCTTTGTAGATGGCTGTGATCATGTTCGGATAAGGGCAAAGGGTCGATCAGAACATTGCCTTCATCGCGTATCCAAAGCACACTGTGAAAGTCCAGATTGCGTTCTGGATCAAAAACCGACCAGCCAAACAGGTCTTTTCGATGTAATTGTTTCATGATGGCGCTCTTGTTTACTTCAAAAATTCCGATTATCGATAATGGCTATTTGTCCGGCATGGGGCATGGTTTACCAGAAATTAAGTCCCAGGCCCAAACCCTGCCGGTACTTATTTTTAATTGCATTGTCTTCATGCGCGGGTTGAGTAAGAGTATCAGTTTTAGAGGCCATTATAAAATCATTAAGGTGCAGGTCTTTTATCTTTCGAGACCACCAGCAGACCGTTACTTGTCCCCGCTCCGTTGTAATAGAAGGATGATGGCCTTCCAGTTCAGCCAGAGTGCCGACCTTATTGGTAAAAGACAAGGCTTCTTTAAAGTTGTTAAACCTGAATGTCCGGGACAGATGCCGGACGCCGTCCGTTTCAATTATTATCCAGTTCTTCAATTGCGGCATAAGTTCGTCAATTTCTTCATGAGTCAATAAAGGCGCACCAATTTCGCAGACTTCACATTTTTTACTGGCCAGGACATTCATAGGTAATCCCCTTTTTTATAATTAACCAATAATAATGACAAGATAACGCTTGTTTGGTTGCGCACTCTTAAAAACAATTGCTGTTCTTGCGCTGCTGTTGACGAATTTTTGCCTTTTCAAGCAACTGCAGGCGGGTTTTCTCGTCTAGTTGGGTCCAGACGATAATTTCATTGAGAGCACGAAAACAACCAAGACAGATATCATCATTATCCAGGCAGCATTTGCGGATGCATGGTGAGTAGATGCATTCCTGGGATGAGCTCATTGATTGTGCCGATTGGGTTGTGAAGATTTCCGGGTTAAGTTTTTTAAAACATTCCAAAGGGACGAAATGTTTGAGCGCTTCTCGGAGAGCAGCAGCGTAATGGCAATTTCTTCGGTGGCGGCAAGCACACAAATGATGGATGCGATTCGGAATGGCCAGGCCGGACCACCCAGAAACAAGATATACAATGTCAGCGCCATCGTCGCCGCCGCGAATTTGACCATCCATGTATGGTAGCTGGTAAAGGAGCCGAATTTGATTATGCCTACGATGGCAGGCAGCAGATAGCTGCTGATAATCAGAATGACATAAATCAATTCACGCTTAACCACATTGGGCCACAGCCACCAGGCACTGATGGCGATAATTAAATAGATGATGACATCGGCCCAGCTGTCGAGCATGGCGCCAAATTGAGTCACTTGCCCGGTCAGGCGTGCGGCGATGCCGTCCAGTGCATCGGAAAGAAAAGCGACCGCCAGTAAAACCAGAAACGGGTTTTCGTAGCCGTGCCAGGCCAGCCATAACAGCACCGGTGCGATCACAAACCGGAAACAGGTCAACAAATTGGGCAGGGTTAATAATTCCGGGTTCGGCTTCAGGTTCATAGTCATAACTGAAAAGTTGCGGATAGCGGGGCATGATCCGACAGCAAACGCCAGGGCAACTGGCCCAGCCGGTTGCAGACAACCGGCTCAAGGCCTCGATAATAAATTCTATCCATCGGTAAAAAAGGCATCCAGGCAGGAAAAGTTCGTGCATGACGCCCATGTAAAGTCCGAAATACCTCTTTTAATTTCAAATGGTCATGAAAATGGCGCTCGATCAACCCCATCCAGTCATTAAAATCGCCGGCTACGATCAACGGCGCATCATGCGGTATATGGCTGTCTATGCGGTTACATAATGTTTCGACCTGACGCCGGCGCTCAGTTCCCATAAGGCCGAAATGAATACAGACGATATGGACGGTTTTATTGACAGCGGGAACGTTAATAACGCCATGCAAAAGACTGCGACTGGCCCAGGGATAAGGTGAAACATTCACATTTTCCCAGAACTCCAGGTCATATTTGCTGAGAATGGCATTGCCATGATGCCCCGCACTATATATGGCGTTTTTACCGTAGGCAAAATGCGGCCAGCCGCCATCGGCCAAAAATTCCGACTGGGAAAGGTCAGGCCAGTCCAGTATCTTTTTTTCATGTAAGCTGTGTTCGCCCTGTGTTTCCTGTAGAAACAACAGATCGGCGCCTGTGCCAATCAGTGCTTCGCGTATCTGGTGCAGAACGAATCGACGGTTGCCGATATTGAAGCCTTTATGGATGTTGTAAGTCACCACGCGTAACTGGTTTTTACTCATAAAATCCTGTGGGATAGAGGCAGTGCATAGCTAAACATTTACCCCGATTAAAACTAAAAATCAAGCCCATGTTGATAGGCGCCGGTTTATTCGAACTAATGCGGCTTTTTTTGTTCAATGCTATAGTGTTGAGGACTAGCAAAAATACCGAATCCACTTTGTTTTTAGGTATCAGATGGTAGAGGAAAACAATGATTATGACGATGATGAGACAGGCTATCTTTGTTTTCCTGATGATTCTGGCTCCCATGCTGCAAGCCGAAACAGACGACGACACCCAGCCAGGTAAAGCCGCAACCGTTATCCAGCTTGAGATTAACGGGGCGATAGGCCCTGCCATCACTGACTATATCAGTAGAAATCTCGATAAAGCCGCCGAAGAGGGCGCTGTTTGTGTGCTTTTTCGCATGGATACGCCCGGCGGACTGGATACTTCCATGCGCGACATCATCAAAAAAATCATCGCTTCGCGGGTCCCTGTTGTCACTTATGTTGCTCCCGGCGGCGCTCGGGCCGCCAGTGCCGGTACCTACATTCTCTATGCCAGCCACGTTGCCGCCATGGCGCCTGGCACCAACCTGGGGGCGGCCACGCCGGTGCAAATGCTGGGTCCAGGCGGTTTTGATGATAAGGATGACAAAGATGCCAAGGATGAAACGCCAGGCGCAGCAAGTTCCATGACGCACAAAATTGTCAATGATGCCGTGGCTTATATCCGCGGATTGGCTCAGATGCGCGGAAGGAATGCGGACTGGGCCGAGCAGGCGGTGCGCGCGGCCGTGAGTATTCCCGCCGAAGAAGCGCTGGCCAAGCAGGTCATTGAAATAATCGCAACCGATCAGGTTGATTTATTAAAGCAACTGAATGGCCGTAAAATCAATGTGTTGGGCCAGGACGTCACATTATTGACCGATGGGGCTGTGATAAAACGGATAGATCCTGATTGGCGCAGTGAACTGTTATCTGTTATTACCAACCCTAATATCGCCTACCTGCTAATGCTGATCGGCATTTACGGGTTGATTCTGGAATTTTCCAATCCCGGTGCCATCGTGCCGGGCACAATCGGCGGCATCTGTTTATTGCTCGCATTATTTGCCTTTCAGTTATTACCGATTAATTATGCCGGCGTGGCGTTGATTCTGTTGGGAATCTCGTTAATGGTTGCGGAAGCCTTCGAGCCCAGTTTCGGCATTCTAGGCTTTGGCGGTTTACTGGCTTTTATCGTGGGTTCGGTGATTCTTATCGATACCGACCAACCGGGGTTCGGTATTAATCCGGCTATTATCGGGGCTGTTGCCCTGAGCAGCGCCGCCTTTTTT
>SWBW01009919.1_pt1 | contig 39981 bp, 35 predicted proteins | sample 4693041 | NCBI WGS metagenome assembly SWBW01 (sample SAMN10267271, study PRJNA491770) | bioreactor metagenome | isolation source: DHS bioreactor inoculated with marine methane seep sediment | place: Japan: Omine Ridge, Nankai Trough | collected 2006-05-06 | reverse complement strand
AGTCTGCACGCACCCTCGACCTTTTCCTCAAGGTCACTTCTTAAGAACCTGCCAGGGTACGGGTCAAGGTCTTCCGGAGACACTTTTACCATTCCCTCTTTTACCACCTGCCCTTCCAGTTTCGCCCGCTCGTAAATGAAACGGTATATATCTTCACGCAACTGCATCCACACTGGATGGGACTTGGACGGCGGCAGGTGCCTGATGGACAGCTTATTGTCCAGGAAGAATGAGAAACCGAACATCCTCGCATTTATCAGGTAATCTATGTCCTCACCCCTGGGAACACCAGGGTCGAATGGCACCACAGTGAAAAGCTCCCTGTGTATGACCATATTCCCGCCAAACACAAATGGCGTCTCCTTCAACCTGGGCCCAGTCCATATTATCCTGTCAAAGCCCTCGTCCATAACCTTGTACTGGCCCCAGTATTCCATCCAGGGGCTGCGTTTTTTTCGGGTACGCTTGTCTCCATCTGACTGAAGGTAATACCCGGCCACTGCATGGACGGTCCTGTCCCCCACCACACTGCCCATAAATTCCTTTACCTTCCTTATGAACTGCGTGTCCTCGAATACCTCGTCGTCATCGATAAGTACAACCAGATCCGAACCAATTATGTGGGGAATAAAAAGGCACAGGTTGCGGATATTGGAATATCCCCTGAGTTGCAGCAAGGGAACATATTCATCCATGCCCCGGCTTTGCAGCAGTGGAACATATTCATCTATGCCTTCACTGCGCAGCAAGTCATATATCTCTCCCAGATGGGACTGGGCGAACAGCTTAATATCTACATTGGCAGTCCAGGAAGCTTCGTCGATAATACCAGCTACCTTCTCCTCAACCCTGTCCTCAATATCCCTTGCCGTGGCCGCAGCGATCACCACCACCTGGAAATCCTTATCTTCCAGCACATCCAGGCTTTTCAGAGCTCTATGCAGTGTACCGTCCTCATCCAGGGGGGTGGGATGGTCATACACGGCATCTCCGGCTCTCCAGCCATCCTTGCTTTCCCGTGCCCAGTACGACGGTATTACCATACAGAATTTCAAAGGTCCACTCCCTTTTTTCGATATTATTATCCCACTATCTTCAAGCCTGATACCTTCACCGTAGGCGTAATAATATTACCCAGTACCCTCGTGTCACGGCCCGCACCGCTGATATTATGCAGCAGTTCGAACACATTCCCGGTCACCATCATGGACCTGATCGGGCTGCCTATATCCCCGTCCTCAACTAAAAACGAATTGCGGGCTTCCACACTGAAATCCCCTGAGATGGGATTGGCTGTATGAGCCCCGATAACCGAACCTACCAGCACCCCTTTTTGCGTCTCAGCAATAATATCACTGGCCGGATACTCTATCTTCAGGTTCCTGACATCAATGGAAGTGGTCTGGGCATAATTATTCCTCACCGCACTGCCTGTAGACTCCACACCATCCTTACCTGCCGTATATTTATCATACAGGTAAGTACCAAGCACCCCGTTCTCCAGGATGCGGTTGGTCCTTGACGGGGTTCCCTCATCATCCGAGCGGGCCGATCCTATACCACCCTCCAGCAGCCCGTCATCCACAATATCCAAACCGTTGGCACCAATTTTCTCTCCTAATTTACCTGCCAGTGCCGAGCGCCCCTTCTGGATATTCTCGGAGTTTAGTGAATTGAGGAATGTACTTTCCAGAATATCGGCTATTGCACTTGGTTTAAGCAGCACGTCGGTCCTGCATGTATCGACACCCACACTGCCTACACCTTCCAGTGCCTGTCTGGCAGCTTCACTGCCTATATGGAAAAAATCAATATCAAGGTTGCGGGAGATATCGAACTCGTAAGCAGTGGACATCTCATTACCATCCCCTGCCCGGCACTCAATAAAACCATCGATCCTTGTGGAAGCTTCCCTCACTTCAACACCATTGGAGTTCAGTATCACATAATCTGACCCCAGACACGTGAACTTGCCTGACGTGGGTCTTGCCTCATCCAGCGATACCGCCCCATCGATCATCTTCATGGACAGGTCGATGCAGGTTTCCACATCTATATCGGCTATCCTGGGATCGTGGATGCCTTTTACAGTCCTGTAATCACAAGCCTGCGGCAGTCCTGTCCAGTCAGGGTCGCTGTGGCGCACCCTGGCCGAACTTGTGGCGGATTTTGCCGCATCTATGATGCGCTCCGGATCATTTGTGGACGAAAAACCCACTGCACCATTCACCACCGCCTTGACACCAATTCCCTTTGAAAAACTTTCCCTGGTAAGGTCGATCATGTCCAGCTGGATGTCCACATTAACACTGCTGGCCATAAGCCCGAATACTTCCACCTCATCGGCACCTGAGTGCTCTGCAGCTTTTTGCGCCTTTTTGGCCATGTCATAAATAATATTGATATCACTACTCATCCGTTTCCCCCCACCGTTGCCTCTGAGACCAGGATATGCGGCGACCCATCGCACACAGGCGCAAGCTGCCCGCCTTTGCCACATCTGCCAGAGGTCATTTTCATATCACCGGCAGCCATCTGTATGTGCTTTAAGATATCCAGTGTATGTCCTGATAGTGAAACATCCCTTACAGGCGTGGTCAGTTCACCGTTCTCCACCAAAAACCCGCGCTCTGCATTGAACTGGAACACACCCTCGCCCGGATTCACCTGTCCCCCGCGACTGCCGATCAGGTAAATACCGTCCTTTATCTCAGATAACATCTCCCCGAAAGAGGAATCACCATTCTCTATATAAGTATTGCTCATCCTGATAATGGGTCTTGAAAGCCCCTGGGACCTGGCATTACCAGGCCGGCCTGTATCCGGAAATTGTGCAGCTGTCTCCCTGCTATGCAGGTACGACTTCAGGACTCCATTTTCTATCAGTGTGGCGGGCCTGGATTCCACTCCTTCGTCATCAACAGGATAGTAGCCATACCCGTGCATGGAAGGGTCGTCTATGACAGTTATACAGGAAGAAGCGATCTGGCTGCCGATCTTGCCTGCAAGGATGGAATTACCCTCTGCCACATGGTCTGCCTCTGCTGCATGACCCACGGCCTCGTGGATGAACACACCTGCCAGTTCCTGGTCAAGTATCACAGGCATCCTGCCGCCTTTTGGTACACTTGCCGATAACAGGTCCCTTGCAGTATTCCCTGCCGTCTCTGCCAGCTCCAGTGCATCGTACCTGTCGAACAGTTCATACCCGCACACATTGAACTTGCTCTCCCTGCCCATCTGGAACACGCCATTGCGTGAAGCCACGGCAGTTACTGCAAACCCTGTCCGAACCAGGCTGTATGAAACCTCCACACCCTCGGTGTTACTATATTCCACTTCGGTCACACTTTCGGAATACATTACAGTGGAACTTGACACATCCTGTACCTTTGCCCGTTTGTGGATATCAAGCAGAAGTTCTACTTTCTCCTCAATTGGAATATCGGCAGGGTCCTTTTCAACTACCGGAAGGTCATGTATCGAAGGAGATTCCACCCAGGCCAGATCGATACCCGGTCTTGGAGACTTTCTATGTGCCTGGCTGGATAGCTTTGCTGCTGAAAAAAGCATACTTTCAGGGTCTTTTGTGTTGTCGGATGAGACAATACCCCACGACCCGTTGACCAGTGCACGGCATGCTGTTCCACTGGTATAGCTATTTGATATTTGTTCTATCTCACCATTATCGATAAAAATGCCAAGTCCTGAACTTTTCAGTACCCTGATGTCATGGAAATCAACCTGTGAAGTGTTCAAAGTATATCCCTGCCTATTGTGGTGCCGGCACCGATGACCCTGGAATATTATCAGTCAGACCCAGGTTCAGCTTGGGAAAGGCGTATGATTTTTTAATGATCTTGATCAGGTCTTTCTTTTCAGGCCCGATAAGGCTTTTCTCCAGTACCTCGGTGATATTGCTCACAGGGACGATCTCGATCTTGTCCTTGTATTCATCCTCGATCATGACATCACCCATGTTTGATCTGGGTATGATCACGGTCTTGATCCCTGCCTGGGCCGCAGCCTCTATCTTGTAGGTTACTCCGCCAATAGGAAGCACGTCACCCCTTACTGACAGGGACCCGGTCATGGCCACTGACTGGTCTACCGGAATGTTCTCGAAAGCTGATAGCACGGCAGTCGCTATACTGATGGATGCACTGTCGCCTTCCACTCCTTCATAGGTACCGATGAACTGGATATGTACATCCATTGACCTGGTGTCTTTGCCACTTACCTTCTTGATCAGGGCTGATACGTTATCAACAGCTTCCCTGGCGATCTTCTTGAGCATACCTGTGGCTATGATCCTACCTTCGAAACTGGACTGGGCAGGCGTCACCTCTGCCATTATCGGAAGCATGATCCCTGAATCGGTGCCCATAACAGCAAGGCCGTTAACCCTTCCCACCTGGTTGCCTTCTAGTTCGAACATCTTGTATTCCTTTCTCCGTTCAAGGTACTGGTCAGCAAGTTGCTGTTCCACAGACCTGGCAATGCTCTTTGCCTTAAGCACATGTTCTGCAAGTGTCATATCAGCATTTTCAGAGTGCGCAATATCACCCGCAACCCTGACAAGACCGCCCAGGTCCCTCAGTTTCAGGGTTAGGTGTCCTTTTCTGCCTGCCCGGCGCCTTGCTTCCAGGATGATCTCTTTTGTGGCACTACTGTCAAAATGGGGTATTTTACCATCCCTTAGCACTTCCTGTGCCACGAACCTGACAAGTTTTTGCCTGTTCTCGCTATTGTCAGGGATGGTATCGCTCATGTAGACCTCGTAACCGTAACCCTTGATCCTTGAACGCAGTGCCGGGTGCATTCCCCTTAAGGCATCAAGGTTACCGGCAGTGACCATGGTGAAATCGCATGGAACAGGTTCTGTCTTTACCATCGCACCTGAAGAACGCTCACTCTGGCCTGTGATGGAAAATTCTTTCTCCTGCAGGGCTGTCAGCAGGTTCTGCTGGGATTCCAGCCCAAGGGTATTGATCTCGTCTATGAACAGCACACCTTTATGCGCCTTATGTATGGCTCCGCCTTCCACCCTGTCATGGGCAGGGGTTTCCAGGCCACCGCTCTGGAAAGGGTCATGCCTCACATCACCCAGCAGGGAACCGGCATGTGCACCTGTGGCATCCACGTATGAGGCTTTTTCCTTATCTGCATTGGATACCAGGAGTTTTGGTATGTATGCCTCTTCTTTTGGCATGAACTGGCGCATGACCATGAAGATCAGTATGGCAGCAATGATACCCCAGATCAGCGTTCCGGTATAAAATGCGTAGATAATTATGCCGAACACGAATATCATGATGAACATGTTGCGGGCTTGCATCCGTTTTCTTGCTTCCAGTTTGTGGGCGTCCACTATCTCCTTGCCCTTACCGGCAGGCACTACCCTGATCTTCGGTGTATTGTTGTCCTCAGGATTATTATATACCAGGACATCCTGCAATTCCTCTTTTGGCAGAAGATCTGCCATGGCCTTGGCTAGCATTGACTTGCCGGTACCAGGTGTACCCAGCATCATAACATGCCGCCGCTGGGTGGCCGCCTTTTTTACTACTTCCACTGCATGTTCCTGGCCTATCACCTGGTCGATCATGTCCTCAGGAACCTGGACATCAGCGGTGGATTCAATATCAAGTCCACCCAGAAGGTCATCAGTGGATCCAGAATCATTGTTATTAGTATCTGCCACGTTATTCTCCTTTAATATAAATATATTGTAGATAAATATGCTATGTATTTTTTCTATATACTTGTATCTGCTTATTTGTTTATATACTTAATTTAGTCGGGTTGTCAGTCTATTTAATCTAAGCCATTTACAGGTATCCCTGAAAACCAGTAATGTCGGTTTTCGCCAGAGTTAAATAGATTATTGCACAACAGTATTTGCATGAATCAGGATAAGGGGTTGTCAAAAGAGGAGATCATACAAAAGGTAGTAAAAGGAGAGATGAAACTTCATGCCATTGACCAGTTCGTGGATGCCAGGGAAGCAGTGGATATAAGAAGAGAAGCCGCAGCTCGCATAACTGGTACAGAACTTGATAATGTGGGCAGATTCTCCATCGATGAAACAGAAGCTGCAAAACGCAATATTGAAAACATGATCGGGGCAATCCAGATACCTCTTGGAATGGCCGGGCCTGTTAGTATCAATGGTGAATATGCATGCGGAAATTATTACTTACCCCTGGCAACCACAGAAGGGGCACTGGTAGCCAGCACTAACCGGGGCTGTTCGGTGATCTCGGCATGCGGCGGTAGCAGTGTTAGGATTTTCAATGACGGCATGACCCGTGCACCTGTTTTCACAGTAAAGGATGTGGTCCGGGCCAGGGAGTTCGTTGACTGGGTCAATGATCCCGGGAACTTCGAGGCCATGAAGGCAAAGGCATCCGAGACTACCAGGTTTGGGGAACTGCTTGACGTGATGCCCTTTGTGGCAGGGAACAATGTATATCTCCGGTTCAGCTTCGATACCAAGGATGCCATGGGTATGAACATGGCAACCATTGCATCTGAGGCCATTTGCGATTTTATAACAGGCCAGCTTGATGTGGAACTGGTATCACTCTCAGGTAATGTATGTACTGATAAGAAACCCTCTGCTATAAATAATATTTTGGGCAGGGGAAAGACTGTTATTGCAGATGTGGTCATTCCGGGAAGCGTGGTCGAGCAAAAGCTCAAGACAGAGCCCGGATCAATGGTAAAGGTCAATTACAAGAAGAACCTGCTGGGTTCGGCCAGGGCAGGAAGTACAGGATTTAACGCACATGTGGCAAACATCATTGCAGCCATGTACCTTGCCTGCGGCCAGGATGCGGCCCATGTGGTGGAGGCCAGCAGTGCGATCACCAGCATGGAACTGACAGATAAAGGCGACCTGTACTGCAGTGTGACGCTGCCTGCCATACAGGTGGGTACGGTGGGTGGGGGTACAGGTATTGCCACCCAGCGCGAGTGCCTTGAAATGCTGGGAGTAGCAGGAGCAGGAGAACCACCCGGTACGAATGCTAAAAAACTTGCCGAGATAATAGGGGCGGCAGCACTGGCCGGTGAGATATCCCTGATAGGTGCCCAGGCTGCAGGACACCTGGCGCGGGCACATAAGCAGATGGGCAGGTGATGAGGGGACATGGAAAAACAAGATCATTCCCTGTTCGACCAGAAATGTCCCACCTGCGGCAGCTGGATGGAATCTATTGTAAGGAAAAGTACCAGGGGCAAAGAAGTGATCACTTACTCATGCAACGAGTGCGGCCTGAACTATAGTGTGGACAAGTAATTTCTCATGTCATTATGTGGCATTTTTTTAAAAATTGATGGTCAAGATGGTAATATTTTTTAAAACGATAATGATTTTAATTAAAAAAATACAATTCTCTCTTATTGTAATCTGCAATTTAATGGGGTGAATTCTATCAAGACCATAGATGAGGCGTTATTCATCAAATTCGATGATGATAACGCCGATATAACCATAAGCGGTGTCCCTGTGATAGTGATGTCAAAAGAAACTTTCGGATCGCTCCATAAAGGAGTGATAGATGCATTGGGAAAAGGCGCCAGACCAATGTTCTATACATCAGGATATAATGCAGGAAAGAAATCCGCGCCTGTAGTTATCAGGCAGTGGGAATGTGAAACAACTGATGAAATAATCAGCGCCACCATCCAACAATTTACCCGTTATGGCTGGCTACTTCTGAAAGATATTAAATTATCTGATGACCAACAGGAGATAACCTGTACAGTAATAAAAAGTGTTGAGGCTATGACCCATACCGGGAAAAGCGACACCCCGATCTGCTACTTTCTGGAAGGCTTCATGTGTGGATATATGGAAGTGGTATTCAATAAAAAAGACATGGTATGCGAAGAGGTCAGTTGCCAGGCAATGGGAGATGATGTCTGCCGGTTTGTTATAAAACCAAAGTTCTGGGAAGAATAAGGATCATGGCAAATATTCAGGATTCTCTATCTGAGATATTAAAGGAACTAAAAAATACCGGTGATATCGAGGCATCGGTCATTTCAAGTAACCAGGGCCTTGTCATGGTTTCGGACGTGCCCGAAAATGTACCTGAAGCACGTTTGGGTGCTTATACGGCAACTATTATGGGCTCAGCTAAAACCGTTATGGAAGAGATACAAAAAAATCCGCCAAATATGCTTATTATCAGGTCCCCTGATGCCATAACCATAATCATGGAAGCTGGTAAACTCGCAATACTTAGTTCACTGTTCAGGGATGAGATGAATATAGGTCTTGTGATCGTGGAGATGGAAAAAGCCTGCAGGAAAATATCAAAAATCCTGGAATAATGACAGATAACGGGCTTGATCATGATAATGATATTGTACTGATATGCAGTATTATACTGATAGATACTGATATGCAGTGACCGACTTTACTTTCCCATTTTAAACAAGGGACTGAGAATGTAAGCCTGTATGTCCCAAAGTTACATTATTATTTTCTTCAAATTATTCACATACTTATGCGCCAGCAGGCAGGGCTCGGGCAGTTTATGTCCTCGCAGCATATGCTTTGTTATCTCCAGCGCCCCGTCCATGCTAACCCTGTGCCCGGGTGCAACCACAATGGGACGGCACCGGCGGCAGGATTTGATAAGCCATCCCACCTGTTTGCTTTCAAAGACCAGCTGGCTGACATCGCCTACTTCCAGCGGTTCGTCCCCTTTTCCGCACAGTATATGCTTGGCCACCCCTATGGTTAGGACATCCAGCGCAACGCCAATGTGAGTGGCAAGGCCCGCACCCCTGGGGTGGTTGATGCCGCAGCCGTCCACCATCAGGATGTCGGGGGTGTGCTGGAGTTTCTCGTATGCTGATGTTATGGCCGGTCCTTCCCTGAAGGATAAGAAGGTGGGGATGTATGGATACTCCACAGTACCTGTGTAGTGTACTTCCTCAACCACATACAGGGATTCATAGTCAATCACAACAATGCCTGAGATGATGGTATCTTCCATGAACGCCTGGTCCACGCCTGCTATCAGCCGGGGTGCGGCATGATCGTTGTGCAGGACGGCCCGCTGCCTGACTATTTCCTGGGCGCGCAGCAGTGAGGGTGTGGATAGGTCGGTGGGGAATAGGGTGGTGTCCATACCATGTTCTATATGGTAGAGGGATAAATGTGTTTTGTGAGTTACGGCAAGGATAGAAGCTTATTGGTTGTTGGGAGTTTAGTAAATTTTGCAATATGTGGGAAAAGGTTGGATTGTATTGTGTTTTTTTTCTCTGAAATATGGATTGGTGTGGCATTAAAAATGTAAGTTCAGAAGGGTTAAATATTAATCTGACAATATCAAGCTAAAATCTAGATAAAATAAGTCACCGTCACTATCTAAATAAAAATCAGCGGCGCTGCGGAATTATCTTATGTTATATCCAACGTATTTAAGCATTTACAGCCAATTAGGGATACGATGAATCCCAAAGACAGCAATCGTGACAATGGGATTGTAACTACAGCATTACTATTGGCAGCTGGAAAGGGAAGTCGTCTTTATCCTCTGACACACGACAAACCGAAATGCCTCACAATGGTTCATGAGGCATCCATACTTGAACGACTTGTCATCAATTTGAATAAGCAAGGCTTCAAACGTCTTGTTGTGGTCACAGGGTATCAGGAACAATGTATTCGTGCGTTTCTAGGAACGCGGGCTGGCGGCATGACAATCGATTATATTTTCAGCCCTCTTTATGCGACAACCAATAACATTTATTCACTCTGGATGGCCCGTGAAATTATTAATGAGCCGTTTCTGCTGGTTGAAAGTGATCTTGTTTTTGACGTATCTCTTATGGATGACATGCGTTATCCTGGCAGAATTGCCGTTGCACGCATGCAACCGTGGATGAATGGTTCTACTGTCACAGTCAATCAATCCCAACATGTTAAGAAATTCCAGAACGGTATTGCCGGGACTTTTGATGAGATCAGATACAAGACTGTTAATATTTACAGTTTTTCGCTCTCTTCATGGCATAGTATTACAGAAAGACTGGACCAATACATTTCAGCCGGTAGAGTAAACAACTATTATGAAACCGTATTTGCGGAAATGGTGGCGGATGGCAGTCTTTCTCTTAAAATTGTATCTTTTGACGGCAAGCCATGGTATGAAATTGACACAGTTGAGGATCTGGCAGAGGCTGAGAAACTATTTTCGGCAGATAAATATGAAACAAAAATTCCTTCCAATATCACGCAGCATGCCTCTGGGATATTAAAACCGTTTTTTCAGCATACTAAGAGCAGGGGGGAGGAAACGATCACTCGTTCACTTTCCAAAGTAAGGTCATTGCCTCAGTCAAATTCTTTAAGTTTAAAGCGGATTCATGAGGCTAACATTCAAGAAAACGAAGTATCACCTGAAAACAAATCCAGAGGAAGAATGCATGGCACAGTATAATTATGAGACCCAATCTGAAAAATATGATTTCATTACCGGACAGCATGGTGGTTACCATCGTCATGGGTTTATAGATCATGCTTATCTTTACAATCTATATTTCCCGCCAGAGGCAGTTTTTACAAACTTTAAAGATAAAATTCATGAAATTGTCCTTAACTATCCGGTTGCACAGGATGCTCTTGCCGGTCTTATAGGTAATTTGATCCATCAGCCTGCTGAACGAATCGTTGTAGGAAACGGCGCAGCCGAACTTATCAAAATTCTATCCGGTAGTATATCCCGAAAGTTGATCGTTCCAGTGCCCTCTTTTAATGAATATGCGAATGCTGCGCCGGTAGGCCAGGTAGTCGAATTTCCTCTTGAATATCCATCTTTCCAATTGGATGTAGATAAGTTTGCTGCTGAAGCGATCAGGGTTAAAGCAGATATTGCGGTTGTGGTATCACCTAATAATCCAACATCTATGCTGGTTCCTAAGTCCGATCTAATAAATCTTTCACAGAAACTTGCAAGTCATGACTGCATGCTGATCGTCGATGAATCATTCATGGATTTTGCACCTAATCCTGATCAAACAACTCTGGAACATGAAATAAAACATTATCCAAATATGGCAATCCTTAAAAGCATGAGCAAAGCCTACGGTATCTGCGGTCTCAGGATCGGTTATATGTTAACTGCAAATCTGGGTTTTGTTGAAGCTGTAAGAAAAGGCGTACCTATATGGAATATTAACGGATTTTCCGAAGAGTTTCTGCGGATTTTGCCCGATTACAGACAGGAGTTTGTCGAAAGCTGTAAACAGGTGCGGTCCGACAGGGACAATCTGTATAAAAACCTGTGTGCGATTCAGGGAATGACTGTTTACAAACCCGATGCAAACTTTGTATTCTGCCGCCTCCCGGATTACGTACAAAGTGGCCCTGAAGTCACGCGGAGATTGTTTATTGAGCATAACATGTACATAAAACACCTCCTGGACAAAACTCTACCTGATTCTGACCGTTATATTCGTATTGCCAGCCGTACTGAAACAGAAAATTGCAAATTAGTTGAAGCATTGGCAGATATCATTGATTCGAATAGCGTGGAAGTATCCTGATGAACGATTCGCAACGTCAAGAATCACATCAAACTGGAATGATCACTTTCGCCCGGGACCTTCCAAATATCTGTTCGCTTGTAGGGCTGCTATGTGCAGTCTTTAGTATATACTATGCTATATTAGGGAATTTCCCTGTTGCGATAATCGGAATGATCTGGGCTGTTTTTTTTGACTGGGGAGATGGAATCATTGCCCGCAGGATGAAGGGACGGACAGATGAATATCGAGCTTTCGGAGGACAGCTTGATTCATTGATAGATATTGTAAGTTTTGGAATTTGCCCTGCTGTTTTTCTCTTGAGCTATGGAGAATTCAATCCATGGTTCCTGCCCGGAGCGTTCGTGATTGTCGCTACCAGCGCAATACGATTGAGTTATTTCAATGTATTCGGCCTGATTGACGATTCGACATACAAGGGATTGGCACTTGACAACAATGTCCTTATTCTTGCTTTTGTATTTTTGTTTGACGGTTTTTTCAGCCAGCCGATTTTTTCAGTCATTATATATGCAATGTTAATGTTTATGGCTGTCTTTAATTTAGCACCAGTACGAACGCCAAAGTTTGCCGGAAGGTGGTTTTATGTCCTCTTGGTTTATGTTCTGGGATTGACAGTCATCTATAGCTGGATATTGTGGAGTAAATATCAATAAAATTGAAGCAATTATTAACTGGAAAGAGGGAACGCAATATATGTATGGCTACAAGTCACTCAGGAAATCTATTTCAAACAATGACAATGAGTTAATTATTTACGGAACCGATAGTTTTTCACAGTTCTCGCGCCGTGATGCATCTGTTGATTCAAAATGTGACAGAGCGCTTCCGGTAGCACGCGGGAATGAACTGGTAGTTCTACGCAAAAAGCTGGATCATGCGTACCATAAATGGCTGCGCTCTCATGGTCTTGGATCTGATTATGTCGTTGAATATAATGCTCAGTCAAATGATATGACTCTCTCGGAGCTTATCATTAATAATCCTGAACCTGTTAAAAATATTATAAGCCAAATCGGGAAAAAACCTGTATATGTGCCATGGTTTTCAGGGCGTATGGAAACTGAAGCTGCAAAAGTTCTTGGCGCTGATCTTTTCGGAGCAACTGAAACTGCAACACTAAAATATAATGATAAGTCAGCTTTTAAGACCGTATGTCGAGAATTAGGCGTGTCTGCTGTTGAAGGCACTTTATTTGAAATGCGTCCTGAAAACAATGAAAATTGTATAGAGATGAAAAACATTATTAGCGGCTATCTGGCAACCTGTAAGACTGTTATTATTCGCGGTACTTTGGGTGAAGCTGGTATGTCGTTATATAAGACCCAAGGCAATGATATTTCTGAAATATATCAAGAAATTGCAATTAGCGGCGAAAAATCTATTATCATTGAGCCTTTTCTGGACGTCTTGTCTTTTCCGAATGATCAGTGGGTAATCAGCAGAGATGGAAATATAAACTCTCTTGGTATGCGGGATCAAATATGCGAAAGAGGTATGGTACACATTGGTACTATCAAAGGAGCAAAAACTTCACCGGATATTTCAAATTACATTGCAAACGCATCTGCAAAAATTGTAAACAATATGGCTGAATTCGGATATCGGGGGGTAGTCGGTATCGATTATATTGTATCGGATGATGGTATATTTCCAGTTGAAAATAACGCTCGTTTTAACGGTTCCTCTTATGTGAGCATGATCGTAGATAACATTGAAGAATTGATTTCCCCGATTGCATACTGGAAATTTATAAAAATCAAGACAGCAGCATGTTCATTTCTTGAGCTTACAGAACGTATTAAGCCAGTACTTTATGACGGCAAAAAATTAAATTCCGTATTTCCTTTTAGCTGCGATACATTGCCGTTGTCCGGCGATTTTGCCGTTATACTCTTAGCCGGGAACATGGACGAGATTTTCAACATGGAAGAGTCCTTGAAAGAAATGGGAGTAAGAAGGAACTGATCAAACCTATATATTAAGAAATTATCGATCAAAAACGACACGGCAGTATTGTCTCTGTCGCTTGTTTTTCCAGAAGATCTCGCCCTTTTTCAGTCACCCGGTACTTCTGTTTACTGCTACTCGGCTTATCGGGAACTGTCATTTCCAAAAACCCTGCCTTAATAAGTGGATTAAGAACCTGATTCCTGAACTTGAGCGTTGGCGAAGTCCATGATTCGTGGTGATAGATTCATGTTCAAGCTCATAGGGGCAGTCCGATAATTAAAAAGTTCGAATAAAAGAAGGTCTATTCAGGCTTTAAATCGAAAATTAATAGGGATTATCATCACTGGCAGCAATTGTCGGACCGCCGGTATAAGTCTTAAAGATAACTATATTAAGTATGCAATGCATACATATTATACATGACAGAAATAAGCATCTCAGCAAGGATTCCCGAAGACGTTTTTAAAGAACTTGAGACTTTTATGAAGGAAGAATCTCTTGAAAAATCAGCTTCAATAAGAAAACTGCTAGCTGAGGGACTGCAGCATTGGAAGGAACAACAAGCTCTTAAGTTCCTCGAAGAAGGAAAAGTGACCTTCTTAAAAGCTGCACAAATGTCAGGAATCTCAGTGTGGGACCTTGCTGATATTATACGCGAAAAAGGGATAGTCTGGATCAAGTCTGAAAAATACATAGCTGAGGACATTAAAAAGGCGTTAGAATGAAACCGCTTATTTTTGATGCCACACCCTTGATCTATCTGGGGAAAATAAACTTCATTAAAAAAATAGCGCATTTTCCTGAAGAGAAATACACACCAGAATCAGTCTATGAAGAAGTTGTAGTGGAGGGAAAAAAGAGCGGACAGCCAGAGGTATTTCTCATTGAAAACATGATCAAGACCGGAATAATCAAAATCAGGGCACCTGCCGATAACCAATACTTAAGCCACTTGAAAGAAAATCCCAAAATCCATAAAGGCGATGCCGAGGTGCTTGCTCTGGCTTATGAATTAGAAGGCATTGCCCTGCTGGATGATGAAGAAGCCAGGGGAATGGCAGAGATAGAAGGAATAGAGCATCATGGAACGATCTATTTACTTCTTAAAATGATGAAGATTGGGCTGGTGAAAAAAGAAGAAACTCTTGATGGCTTGAATGAAATGATACATGAAGGCTGGCGTTGCTCAACAGAACTGTATGCAGGGATATTGAAAGCTATCAAGTAATTAGCAATGGTCTGGCTGTCAATAAGCGACTTTACCTTCCCATTTTAAACAAGGGACTTAGAAGGTACGATCCGATCACTACCAGGCTTGCCCCTGCCGCCACCCTGGCCCCGGTGGTATTGCCAAGATAAAACAACAGTACTACAATTATCATCAGGACAGCTGCCAATCCAAGATATTTCATATTCTTGATCTTTGGGTAATATACCCTGCTGATCATGAGTATTGCTAATATTGACATTGCAGCCAGCAGGCCATGAGAAAAGAACTGCCACCCCACATTATAGAACACCAGCACATACAATGCCACACCCAGGCCGGAAGTAGTGATAGGAAGACCCACAAATCCGTCCTTTGCACTGATAGCATTGAAACGGGCCAGTCTCAGGATACCGCATGCCAAAAACGCCCCGCCGACCACACATATCAGATTGTGGTACTGGGGTGCCAGAATGGCATATGCAATAACAGCAGGTGCCAGTCCGAACGAGATCACATCTGCAAGTGAATCGAGATTTTCCCCGAGCACACCATATTCCATAGACCTTGCAATGGCACCGTCCAAACCATCTGCAATAACCGCCAGTATGATCAAAATCGAGGCGTGGCAGGCGTTTGAAGGGGACTGTACCATCATCAGGATGGCAGTAAAACCCAGGAGTGCATTTATCAGTGTCACAAGGTCCGGTAGTTTGATCAATCGGTAAATGCTTTCATTCATTTCATCCACCTGCATAATGGCCGGAATCGTTTTGACCAGTCGTGTTTCTTATTGCTATGGCAGATATGGCAGCTTTTACCCTGTCACCTTTATTGACAATCAGCGTATATCCGTAAGGGGGGGTGATATCCACCCGGCTTCCGAACCGTATCATGCCGATACGCTCACCCCTGACCACACGATCCCCCACATTAAAGTACGTGTCGATCCTGCGGGTCACAGTACCCGCTATCTGCACTATCCTGACCAGTCCGTAATCCGACTCAATACAAATCAGGTTGCGTTCATTCCGGTGCGAATCCTTGAAAAAGGCAGGCAGGTATCCGCCGTCCTTATGTTTCATCTTTACGATCTTTCCACTGATAGGGGCCCTGTTGACATGCACATTATGTATGTTCATAAAGATACATGCCGTGTTATCCCTGATATCCACAACTTTACCGTCAGCAGGTGATACAATTACATCCTCGGGTCCTTGTGCTGTGCGTTCAGGGTCCCTGAAGAACCAGATGAATAAAATATCCAGTATAAAGACAAGTGCGGACTCCTTTGCCAATAGTGACGAATTCAATAAATAAGCAGCCACTGCCAGTGTCACTGCAACTGCGAATAGGCCCCTAACCAGGGTTTCGGTATTTCGGGCCAGAATGGTTAACCCCTCCTGATCAGACTTAGGTCCTCCCTTATCAGCTGCCAGAGATTGTCAATAAGGTCCAGGAGTTCAGGCAGCAATTTCAGGACTGCATAGGCGATAAAGAACAGGGCGATCCCTGAACCACCTTTTGCAATAATATGATGCCCTAAATAGAAGCTGGCAGAATCATGCAAGAAAAATTCATTGCCCAGGATATTTACTATCATGGGTCCGGTCCCGAACCAGTTGTAGGCATATGCTCCTATCACAAATGCATTCCTTATGAGGTTGAGTATGTATATCACCGGGATCGAAGCCATCAGTGCCATGAAAATCCGTTTTCTCTCTGCTTTTATGCCTAGTATGATCCCGAAGAAAAGGGCAATGCTCTCGATGGCTGTACACGCCAGTATAATCTCTACCAGGCTTTCTTCGAGCATTATCATGTTCCAGTCAAACCTCTCTACAGGGAATCCTGCTATCTGTGCAAGCCAGAAGGTCTGGGAGGTTACCATTGATATCAGTAAACGGTTCAGCGATTCGATTTCGGAGAAAGGGAAATAGAACAGGCATCCCACAGCCGTGATAGTAGTTACAGCTGCCAGGGTTTTCGTTCTGTCAGCGGGGTTATCGTTTTGTATGCCTTTTCTTGAATCCAGATATGTATCGAACATCAGGTGAGCTATGATGATGCATATGAATGCCACAACCAGGGTCAACAGTATCATTGAGAAGTCCCCCTCCTTGATATAATATAGCGGTTGTAGTGCCCAGTATATGGCAAAAAATATCCAGCCTGTACCGCCAATGGGCATCCGGTACTGTTTATGTTGTGATGGGAGTATGGATGCAAGGAGGAAGAATATCAGTGAAATCCATAGAAAGTAATTTGTCATGCTTTAAGTCCTTGATTTGTTACTGTATATATTCTTATAGATTATATACTACTCCGCATGTATAATCCAGTTGTATACTCCGCATATCCGCATATATACTCCAGAACTATAGATCACAGCCACAGAGGTCACTGAGAACACAGAGGCAGGATTTAAAGCTGTGGAAAAGATATCTCTGTGACCTCTGTGTTTTCTGTGGCAGAAAGTTACAAAAAATAGATACGGTTTGCTATATAATACGAGAAGAACCGGGATAACATTGGCGTGTCCGGAGGACTATTGTCTGCCAGGATGGCTAAGGAACATCAACGAATATATTTCGAAACGTTCTTATTATAGCAAACAATATAAAGTATACATCATATCATTGAGGGAAATCAAATGGCAAAAGAAGATAAACGACTTGTACTTGCAGAAGAGGATTGCATTGGTTGCGGAATCTGTGTAACGGTATGTCCTACCAATATTAAACAGGAGAAGGACATAAACTTTGATGTGGATGCAGAGCCCAGGGCAATTACTGTAGACAATGGGCAGGCTGTTATAGACTATGACCTGTGCAAAGCATGCGGCATATGTACCAAGAGCTGTCCGGTAGATTCACTAACTGTAGAAGTTGTAGCATAATATATTAGGGGTCTGGATCCCTACTGTTTTTTTTATTTACGTAAAGGAAACTATATACTTTCCTGCAGGCTTAGAAAATCCTACCGAAGATAGGATTTTCTTGACTGACCTGTAACTTACCTGTGGTCAGGAATCAATTACTAAAATTTTTATTCAATCCCGTCCATACTCCACTGGTTCCATGCGTATACTTCACACTTCTGATTGGCATATAGGCAAAAAGATCTACGGAGAGGACAGACTGGATGAACATGCCCGGTTCCTGGACTGGCTGCTGGAAACCATAATTAACAGGGACGTGGACATCCTCCTGGTTTCAGGAGACGTTTTTGACTCATCAATGCCCCCTGCCCGGGCCACTGACCTGTACTACCGGTTCCTGTTCGACCTGTACGGGAAGACCCGCACCCATGCAGTCATTATCGCAGGTAACCACGATTCAGCAGTGAGGCTGGCCGCACCAGGGCAATTCCTGAAGATGGCCCGCATGCATGTCGTGGGCGGCATCCGTGATTCTGCAAAGGATTGCGTGGTGCACCTGGACGCAAATGGCCAAACTGCTGCCTTTGCTGCCGTGCCCTACTTAAACGAAAGCGATATCCTGCCCCATATTTCGCTAGAAGCAGAAATAGAACGCTCGCTGAGATACCGGGAGGCTATGAAAAGGATATATGATGAATGCTTGTCGGCAATGGATGCCGATATAAAAGTGTTTATGGGACACTACTTCATCCAGGGCGGCACATTCGGAGACTCGGAGCGGCTGGTGCAGATAGGCGGCATTGCGCCGGTCAGGACCGACGACCTTCCCGGTGATGTGGATTATATTGCACTGGGGCACCTGCACAAGCACCAGCAGATCAAGTGGGACGGCTGTCCGGTAATGTATCCGGGTTCGCCCCTGCCCCTCAGCTTCAAGGAAGCCGAATACGACAAGAAAGTACTCCTGGTTGACCTTGGCACTGACGTTGCGTGTAATATCGAAGAGGTTACTGTGCCCGTGTTCAGGGAACTGGTAAGGGTGGAGGGTACTCCTGACGACCTGACGCAACTGGCCAATTTCGGGGACTGGAAGGACAAGTACATTGAGGCGAAAGTACTCCTGGACGGCCCTGCCATTGGTGTGGGTGATACTGTGCGCCAGGCATTTGCCAAAAAGGGCGGCAGGGTGCTTGTGGTGGAGTCAGTACTGCCCAGGGTAGGTGGTGAAATTTTATCCACAGAGGATATTAAGACCAGGACCCCTGTGGAAATATTCCAGGACTTCTACAAATACAAATTCGGCGAGAGCGGGCCTGATACTGAACTGGACGAATTGCTTACCACTTTTAATGAATTGTTGGATATAGGTCGGGAGCAGGAGATAGAGCCTTGAAACTCCTGTCGCTGCGCCTGAAGAATATCAACAGTTTCAAAGATGAGCTTTACCTGGACTTTACCAAAGAACCGTTGTCTGATGCTTCCCTGTTCGCCATAACAGGCCCAACCGGTTCTGGTAAGACAACCCTGCTGGATGCCATATCAGTGGCCTTGTATAACCGGACACCCCGGCTGGATGGGACAGGTAGCAGCAATCCGGTCAATCTATTAAGCCAGGGTACAGGAGAAGGTTTTTCCGAGGTGGTGTTCCAGGCCAACGACACGCAGTACCTGGCCGAGTGGCGGGCCAGGCGGAGCAAAAAAGGTAATGTCAAACCCGAAGTAAAATTGCTCCGTGCAGATACAGAGGAACTTATCACCAGCAGGCGGAAGGGAAAAAGCGGTAGTGACATGGCAGATATGTCTGTCGAGGATGCAGTTACACGTATACTGGGCATGGATTTTAATGCTTTCAGGCGCTCTATCCTGCTGGCGCAAGGCGATTTTGCAGCATTCCTGAAAGCCAGTGCCGATGAGAGGAGGCAGATACTTGAGGCCACTACGGGCATGGGGCAGTTCGAGGTGCTGAAGGAGAACCTGAACCAGCAGGTCAGGCAGGTAACAAGTGAATACGATATTGCAGGAGCCGGCCTGGAGAAAATGCCGGAGGTATCTGCTGAAGAGATCGATACGGCAGAAAAGGAACTGGCCCGGCTTGAAGCTGAACTGCTCAGTCTTAACGAACCCAGGACCGCCCTGGAAAAAGAAAAAGAAGAAGAGCAGCGGAGGGTGGATGCCCATAATAAACTGGATGAGGCCAGGAAAAGACAGCAGGAACTGCTGTCAGTGAAGCACAATATGGAGAGCCTTAAAGCTGAGATCGAGCGGGCGCAAAAGGCATCAGACATCCGCTCAGAGATGGGATCGTATCATTCTGAAAAGGAGCGGGTGGAAAAGCTGGAGTCTGCACTGGAAGGGAGTATACAGGAAAAGGAAGAGGGACAAAAACGATTTGATGAAGCGAAAGCGAAATATGATTTGTCCAACCTGGAATTTGAAACTGCCAGAAAAGACGCTGATGAGAAAGAAAATGCATATAATGATGCCGCTGTCCTGGAAACCCGCGGCAAGGAGCAAATAGGGGAAGCAGATAAAAAACAGAAGGAAGCGGATGACCTTAAAGTAAAACTTGACAAACTTAACAGCCAGATACTGCAGAAGAACAAAGAGATCACGTCCCTGGAAGGGCAGCTTAAGGGTGACATGGAGTTCCTTGAACATAATCCCCTGCCTGAAAATGCGGATGATTTGCTGGCACGGGCGTCACAAACTGCAGCCTCTCTTTTTGAGAAGGAACGAACATTAGGGGAGAAACAGGAAGCTTTGGACAGGGAAAATGACGAGCACCTGGCAAAGACAAAAGAGATGGAAGGGATCGTGGATGAGGGGAAGGTCATTGAAACAAGGAAAAATGACATCACGTCCAGCCTGGAAGCTGCCAGGCAGGCACTGCAACCGCCAACAGAAGAGGGTGACGGCTATTACTGGCGCACCTTAGGGTCAGCATGGGGTGAAGTGAGGGCTTCAGGCAGCAGGTTCCTTGAGTCCTATGGACAATTGAGCAGTATATTTGATGATACAATACTGACCGCATCGGTACAGGAATTCAATGAGAAACTGCTTGAGTTCAAGCACAGGATGGAACTTATGAACCAGCAGATAATGACTGCTGAGGAAAAGGTCAAACGCTGCCAGGCCGAAGAGAAGGCCGTAGCTGCCGCCAACCAGGCACTTATCCTGCGAAGGGAGCATCTTACAGCCGGGGAACCGTGCCCTGTATGCGGTTCAACTGAGCATCCCGATGCCGGTAAACACGAACCTGACAGGGAAGGTTCCATTGATGTGGCACGGGAGAATGTGCAAAGTGCCGGATCTGAACTGGAAGATGCAAAAAAAGGCCTTGAATCCATACTAAAAAAACTCGTAAGTCTGGCAAAAAAGAAGGTTACTGCATGCGACAAGCAGATGGATAAAATAGAATCCCTGTCAAAACAGATAGATTCCACCGAAGGTGAACTGAAACTGGCAAAGCAGCAGATCGAAGCCAGCAGCAATCGTATTAATACACTGAATGAACAGATCGAAGGCATCGGTCAAAGGATACTGGACATCTCTGCCAGAATAAAGGAAATGGAAGATGACATTGCAGATAACAATAAGCAGTTCCTCTCTATCATTCCTGCTGAATTTGCAGGTGAACTGCCTCAATTGGCCTTTGAGAAATTCAAGCAGCATATATCAAATACCAGGGAGTCCATCAGGCGTCTGGAGCAGAACAACAGTACACTTGTAGAACTGGGAACCTTTGTACAGGAGAACACCAGACGCCTTGATGAAGACACAACACGCTACAACAGTCTGCTTGAAAGCGCTGCCGGGTACAGGGGTGAGGGTAGCGGATTACTTGCACAGGTCATGGAAATGACCGGCGGTAAAGGAGTAGCGGCAGCAAGGTCGACACTTGAATCGCACCTGATCAAAAAAGAGAATAACAGGGATACCATGCTGGAAGATTCCAGGCAGGCTGAAACACAACTGGCAGCGATTACAGCCCGGCTGGAGGGACAGAGAACTGAGTTGGGTAAAACGCAGGAGGTAATGGCTACCGCAAAGTCCGTATACCTGCAGGCTTTTGAAAATGCAGGTTTTGAATCTGTTGAGGAACATAAGGCATCCTTCAGGGACCCTGGCTGGATGGATAAGAAAAGACAGGCGCTGCAGCAGTATAACAATGACTGGCATACTGTTGAAGAGAATATAAGAATACATGCAGCCGTTTTTGCACAAACCCCTTTCAATCCTGATGACATTGGGCATATCCTTGACAGGGTGCGGGAGCTTCTTGCATCAATTGAAGAGAAGAACACCCTAAAAGGTGGACTTACAGGTAAGATAAAAACACTTAACGAAAACTTCACAAAAAGACAGGAACAGGAGAAGAATCTCGAAGAGGCCAGGGCTGAAATGGAACGATGGCAGAAACTTGCAGGGGTAATACCTGCAAACAGCCTGAGGGACTTTGCCCTGCAGACCATGTTCGACCTGCTCATTACAATCGCAAACCGCCAGTTATCTGATATAACTTCCAGGTATGCATTAAGAGCTGTTGACCTGAAGGATATGGTGGTAATAGACCTATGGAACGCAGGCGAACAACGCCCTGTCGAGACCCTGTCCGGCGGCGAGTCCTTCCTTGTCAGCCTGTCGCTGGCTTTGGCATTGTCAGAACTGAGCAGCGGGCGCTCAAGGCTGGAATCCCTGTTCCTGGACGAGGGCTTTGGTACACTGGACAGTGAGACCCTGGATGCCGCCTTAAATGCTCTGGAAAGCCTGCGGTTGTCTGGCAGGACCATTGGTGTGATCAGCCATATCGACCAGCTTACCCGGCGCATACCTGTGAGGATAGATGTGAAAAGGACAGGGGTCGGGACTTCAACTATACATGTGAAGGGGTAGGAAAACAAAATCCTTAGATTAGTTTTATGAATTCTTCCACTGTAATATCTGCATCTCGCAGAAATTTTCTAAGCAATCCCTTCCCTAAAACTTTGGTAGTGAACTACTTTGTGTCTGATAATGTAATTAAGTAATACTAGCATCACGGTTTTAAGTATACACCAATATTTTTGGTTATTGGACAGGATATAGTGTCGGCCATATCTGTATATTAGAGAAGAGCTATTTATTATCTACTGTTAGGCAGGTCACTACCGGATATTGGGATGTTCCAGCGATTGTACCAGCTTATCTTCAGGCAGGTCCCGCTCCATCAACCTCCTGTTTTTATAAAGATGATCTATTTCATCTCTCTGGTCAGTGATTATTCTCTTGATCCCTTCAATGTCCACAATCTATTTACTGGACTATTTTTTTAAAAACATTACTATTATAATGTCATACTTTTAGCATAAAATATGATATTATAATGACATATATTTAAATAAAAAAAATCCACTTATGGGTAAAATTAACATGTGATGATCTATCATCATATCGTATCCACTTCAAAAAGTATGGTATTTTGACTGGATTTACAGGATTTACAGGATGTTGACGTTGCGGTATATCCAGTAAATCCTGTCTAATAATTTTTAAATTACCCTTAGATTTGAAGTGGATACATCATATCTCTAATTTCAGCAGCAAGATACACAAATGTGTTTCTAATTTCCTATACGTGAACAACATAAAAATCTGTTACACAGTCAATCATAAGAAGAAAGAAAAATCATGTGAGATAATCACAAAAATTACAAAGGCGCAGCAATCAGGATTCAAAACTTTAAATACCATATCTCACGATGTATTGCTATGAACTATGATCTGATAGTAGCTGGCGCCGGTCCTGGCGGGTTGATGACCGCCTCAGTAGTGGCACAGGCCGGATACCGTGTACTGGTGGTGGAAAAAAACACATCATGCCGGTCACCCTGTGCAGGATACATCAGCAATACCATCAACTTTGAACTGCCTGATAACTGTATCGTCCAGTCAGGAATAAGGAAAATGCGCACCTATTTTCCGGATTTATCCTATCACGATTTCCAGCTGAACGGTTTTGTAGTTGACAGGCCGTCCTTCGATATGGCACTGGCAGTGAGAACAAAAGAACTGGGTGCACACATTAAATGGGGCTCTCCCCTGGTCGACCTGATACCAGGGGGTGTCAGATATTACGGCGGTGAGGCTTGCGGGAAAATTATCGTTGGTGCAGATGGTGTTTTTTCTAAGACTGCATCACTTCTGGGAGTGGATAGGCAGAGGGTTGCATTTTGCGCCCAGTATCACCTAAGGGGAATTGAGGTGTTACCAGATACCTGCGAGATATTATTTGATGCCGATCATGCGCCAGGCGGATATGTATGGATATATCCTACTGGTGAAAACTCGGCAAAAGTGGGTCTGGGGGTAACAGAGGCGGGCACAAGGTCTGCGCGCGAATACCTGGATGCATTTATCAGTGAGTCCATTATTGCCCAGCGGTTTAATGGTGAAAAGACCGAATACATAACAGGCGGTTTGCCAGTAAGTGGACTTCGCAAAAAGTTATGCTATGGGAATATCCTGCTTGTGGGTGACAGTGCAGGTATGGCAGACCCGATCACAGGTGCGGGCATCAATAATGCACTGCTGGCAGGCGGGATGGCAGGCAAAACAATAATCAACGCCCTTGAAAACGACGATATGACAGTGCTTGGGCAGTATGAGTCAAAGATCAACAGGTTGCTTGCAAGACCGCTAACAAGATCACTTGATAAAAGAAAAAAGCTGGACGAATACTGTACTTCAAACGAGCTGTTACAGGAACATCTGCCAGAGGTCTGGGTAACTTTCAGGCAGTACTGGGTATAGTACGGAGTATAATACTTCCCGGCTCTTGAACATGATATCCCTGTGGTCCTGAGAGTTCTGTGATATCCAGCTGATATCTTCCGGGATTTGATTATTTCACAATTTGCAACATGAGATTTTTTTTATATAATTTAAACCAAATAAAATATTTTTCAATTTTATATTTTTGTTTATAACCTGAGATTCAGGGTTTTGAGGGCTACAAAAATTTAAATAATATGAAAACGCATGCAGTATAGTTGAATGAGAATTTTGAGTTAAGAAATTTGTAGCCTATATATAGGCTACAAAAATTCAAGTGTAATCAAGTACGGTCGGCTGATTATAAGTGGGTGTAGCCTATGAAACCCATAATGTCAGGTTATAATATTACTCAATAAATAGTGATAGCTACACAAGTGATTTTCTCAATACAAAATACCCCACAGATAATAAACTTCCAATAGCAAACGCCGCGTTAAAACCCGGTACATCCTGAGTCTGTGGAGATTGTTTTTCAGATTGTGCTGAATCTTCTTTTGTTTGTATTAGATTTCCTTCCAGTTTTTCCTGAGTATATGGAGATTGTTTTTCAGATTGTGCTGAATCTTCTTTTGCTTGTATTAGATTTCCTTCCAGTTTTATCAGCCAAACATCGGCGTCTCCTGCCCTGTATGAATCGGTTTTTCCTGCAATGATATACCCGCCATCTGAAGTCTGCTGGATACAATTCGCCCAATCAAAACCCGTTGATCCAAAGCTATTATACCATTCCATATTTCCTTTTGAATCGGTTTTTACCAGCCACATATCATCCAAATCATCATTTTGATCATATTTGACATTATCATCAAGCGCCCCCGTCTTCCCTACAATAACATAGCCGCCGTCTGAAGTCTGGATAACTGAGTGTGCCCAATCATCTCCTGATCCCTCGAAGGTCTGGTTCCATTGTTCTTTTCCCTTAGAATCTGTTTTTATCAGCCAGAAATCAAAATAACCAGCACCATATGATGTGGTAGTTCCTGCAATGATGAAGCCACCGTCAGAGGTCTGCTGAATAGATTCTGCCCAATCGCCTCCGGTTCCTCCAAAGGTTTGGTTCCATTGCATATTCCCGTTTGTATCGATTTTTATAAGCCAGACATTAGACCAACCCGGGCCGGAAGAACCTGTTCCTCCAGCAAGAATGTATCCCCCATCTGAAGTTTGCCGGACAGATTCTGCCCGATCATCGTTAATTCCTCCAAAGGTTTTGTTCCACTGTTCATACCCCTTTGAGTCAGTTTTTACCAACCAGACATCAGATCGTCCGGCACCGTATGAATGTGTCTTTCCTGCAAGTATGTAACCGCCGTCTTCTGACTGGGTAACAGAGGATGCACTATCACGGTCAGTTCCTCCAAAGGTCCTGTTCCAATGTTCGTATCCACGTGAATCTGTTTTTACCAGCCAGACATCAGATTCACCAGCCCCATATGACCGTGTATTTCCAGCAAGTATGTATCCGCCATCCAAAGTCTGCATCACTGAGCGTGCATAATCATAGTCAGTTCCTCCAAATGTCCTGTTCCATAGTTCTTTTCCGTTTGAATCTGATTTTACGAGCCAAAAATCACCATCTCCAGAACCATATGAACCTGTTCTTCCAGCACTGATGTAGCCACCATCACACGTTTGTTGGACAGAATTGGCATTATCAAAGCCAATTCCTCCAATGGTCTGCTTCCATTCCATTTGAGGTGGTGTTATCTGTTGAACTGTTACCTTTCTATTTGTTGAGTGCATTGCAGTATTATTATTTTTTACCGTTACCGTCACGTTATACGTTCCTTTTGAGGCATAGGAATGGATAATTGTCTTTTCAGTTGTACTTAATGTATTCCCATCTCCGAAATTCCACTGGTAATTAGTGATTTTTTCATCCGGATCATAACTTAGGGAAGCATTGAATGTTATCATCTGTTCTACTCCGGGATGCTTAGGATCATAAATAAATAATGCTGTGGGAGTGGGAGGTTCTTTTTCCAACTTTATCAGATGGAAATCAGAGTCTTTATCTCCTGCAAGTATATAGCCTCCATCTGAGGTTTGCTGGAATGATTCAACATCTTCAAATGTCTTGACCCAGAGCATTTTTCCTCTTGGATCTATTTTGATCAGCCAGAAATCGTCATCATAAGAAAATGTCCATCCTCTCAGAATATAACTGCCATCAGCAGTCTGATGGACGGATTTTATCCAATCGTGGTTAGATCCTCCGGAGGTCCAGGTCCATTGCTCATTTCCATTTGCATCAGTTTTCATCAGCCAGAAATCAGAATGGCAAACTCCCCATGAATCCGTACTTCCTCCAATAATATAGCCGCCATCTAAGGTCTGCTGGATAGTGTTTGCCTTATAACGTAGCGTTCCTTTAAAGGTTTTGTTCCACTGCTCATCTCCTGCTGAATCGGTTTTTACAAGCTTAAAAAAAGACCCTTCCTGTGCCGAACGCGCACTTGATCCAATGATGAGGCCACCGTCTGAGGTCTGCTGGGTGGTGTATATATTTCCATTTCCAAAGGGCTTTTCCCATTCCATGGTTCCGTTCGCATAGATTTTTCCCATTGCGATAGAATAGTTATCCCACGATCCGGTCATCCTTATATAGCCATCATCAGAAGTCTGCTGGAAAAAATAAAATTGATCATTGCCCGTTTTTCGAAATGTTTTGTTCCATTGCTCCTCTCCTTTTGCGTTGGTTTTTACAAGCCAGACATCCTCAGGACATTCTCTGCACACTCGTGTACTTCCAACAAGGAGATAACCGTTATCAGAGGTCTGCTCGACAAACTCAGCACGCTCTATGCCAGCCCCTCCAAAGCTCCTGTTCCATTCCACTTCAGGCGGAGTTGCACCTGTGTACCCCATATTTGCACAGAGCAGTATTGCAGACAGGATTACCAATAACAATGCCTTTTTATTTTTCAAATTCATCATTCTTCCAATTAGCGTAATATATAAGTATGGGCATTTAAAGTTTTCTATTTATAGTCAACTTTAACAATCCAATGTGTTTACATTGGGATACTTCTTGAGAAGGCGGTCTAATTGTATCGAAAAGCTACATTATCTGGAAATTAAACTTTGAACTGTGCAAGATTTTGTACTGTGTCAATGGCGGTGTAAGAATCCCCAATTGTGGTGATCTAAAATTCCCCACCCTTCCAAAGGTTTACTTCTAGCATAAAATTAAACAGTAGATGGCAGCATTTGCTGGATTCAGAAATTGGAAGAAAGATTTAAAAGGAGTTTTAAGCTGAAGATAGTTAAATTTAAATATTATGAAGTCTACAGTAACCAGCCGTATACCTTATTGAATGGAGGCATTAAATATATGGTACAAATAGTGCAAAATAATTTTATTAAAAAATGTTGCAGTGTAGTATTACTATTACTAACACTTGGAACTGTACTCATGACGCTTGTCGCGCCCGTGTCTGCGGCAACCGTTGATGAAAATACTGACTCGATCATCAGCCTGCAGACAGCCCTGACATTTGTCTGGCTGCTGCTGTGTGGTGGGCTGGTCTTCCTGATGCACGCCGGTTTCTCGCTTGTTGAAGCCGGGCTCACCAGGACTAAGAACACAGCAAATATCCTCATGAAGAACCTGATGACGATCTGTCTCGGTGTTCTGATCTACTGGCTGGTGGGCTGGGCGATTATGTACGGAGATGACGTCGCAGGTCTTTTCGGATTCAGTCAGTTCTTCCTGAGCGGTGCTGATAACGCTCTCTGGAACTCATGGTTCTTCCAGATGGTCTTTGCAGCGACCGGTGCGACTATCGTATCAGGTGCCATGGCAGAGCGGACCAATTTCAAGGCATATCTGGTCTTCACCGTGCTGCTCGTTGCGATCATCTACCCGGTTTACGGGCACTGGGTATGGTCCGGAGCTGATCTCGCGCTTCTGACAGGGGATGGCAGTATATTCGTACAACTGGCTGGTGCAAGTTTCCATGACTTTGCAGGCTCAGGGGTCGTACACTCGATCGGCGGCTATGCAGCCCTTGCCGGTGTGATCGTACTGGGTCCCAGGATCGGCAAGTTCAAAAATAAAAAGCCGATTGCCATACCAGGTCACAATATCACGCTCGCATTTCTCGGAACACTGCTTCTGTGGTTAGGCTGGCTCGGTTTTAACTGCGGCTCGACCCTTGACGGCAGCGACGCTTACATGAACCTTGTGGTTGTAAATACATTCCTTGCTGCTGCTGCTGCTGCTGTGGTCGCAATGCTTATTACATGGGCTAAGACCGGCAAGCCAGACCCATCGCTCACTGCGAACGGTGTGCTTGCAGGACTAGTCGCGATCACTGCACCCTGCGGTTCGGTTGAGAACTGGGCAGCGATCGTGATAGGAATTATAGCGGGCGCAATCGTCTATGCCGGTGTGATGTTCAACGAAGCCGTCCTCAAGGTCGACGACCCGGTCGGTGCGATTGCTGTACACGGTTACTGCGGTACATGGGGTCTTTTGTCAGTCGGGATATTCTCAGTCGGCATGGGCAACGGAATACTTGCAGATGCAGTATATGCAGCAGGTGCACCCGGACTGTTGTACGGTGGTGTGAACCAGTTCATGATCCAGGTCATAGGAGCGCTCGCAAGCATTATCTGGGCATTTGTGGCCGCTTTTATCGTGTTCAAGATCATCGATGTGATCATAGGACTACGTGTCTCTGAGAGTGAGGAGATCGAAGGTCTGGACATCACAGAACACGGGATACGGGCATACCCCGAATACATAACCGAGTGAGGTGAGCAAAATGAGTGAAATGAGAAAGATAGAGGCAATTATACGACCAATGAAACTGGAAGATGTGAAAACCGCGCTGAGTGATGCTGGATTTGTGAGTATTACCGTGACCGAGGTCAAAGGACGCGGGCAGCAGAAAGGACTTGTACAGCAGTGGCGCGGGCGGGAATACTGTGTTGACCTGCTTCCAAAAACCAGGGTCGAGATCGTGTTGTTAGAGCAGGATGTGGATCGCGTGATCGAGATTATCCAGGGTGCGGCTGCTACTGGAAATATCGGGGATGGTAAGATCTTCGTGATCCCTATTGAAGCGGCCATGCGTATCAGGACAGGAGAGACCAACAAGGACGCGCTTTAGCGTTCTTGTCTTTTTTTTATTTTTACATGTTACCAGAATTCAGGTTTTCAGTTGAAGAACTGTCGGGTTCCCTTGCTGATATGGGCAGCATGGTGCCATTTATCATTGGTGCGGTATTAATTGCAGATTTCAAGCTTGCCCCTGTGCTATTGATGTTCGCAGCGGCCCACATTGCCACTGGCCTGTATTATGGGATACCCATGTCGGTACAACCTATGAAGGTCATTGGTGCACTGGTTATCGCTGGCGGCCTGACCCATGGTCAGGCAGTGGGTGCAGGGCTTGTGGTGGGTGTCTTTTTCCTGTTGATGGCTGTATCCGGCACAATATCCCGCATAGCCAATATGCTGCCTAAAAGTATCATCAGGGGTACACAACTTGGCATGGCACTCATCATTGCCGTAAAGGCAGTGGATATCATATCGCAATACCCTGTGTCCGGAGTATTGGGTATCCTTTTGATCATTGGCTTCTTTATTGCAGGCAGGCAGGGATTTTCATCCATAACCCTCCTGGGATTGGGAATCATATATACCATACTTTTTTTCGGACTGCCCGAAATTAATCTAAATTTCAATTTATCGGTATATTTCCCTGATATGGCTGAGATAATTGACGGCACGTTAATAGGTGCCACATCCCAGATACCCCTTACATTCGTAAATGCAATACTCGGGACATCACTGCTTGTCAGTGACCTGTATTCCCGAAATATCAAACCAGGTAAGCTGGCAGCGTCCACAGGTATTATGAACCTGATATCTGCCCCATTGGGAGGGCTTCCCATGTGCCACGGTTCATCAGGTGTGGCAGCTCATTATAAGTTCGGTGCCAGAACTGGCGGTTCAAATATTCTCATGGGTATGTTATTGATCTTGGCAGCTTTATTTATACCAGCAGAATTCCTGGCACTTCTGCCCCTTGGCATCACCGGAGCTCTGCTGTTATTTGCAGGATATGAGCTTGGCAGCAAATTCCGTGACACCGAATCCTTATATCTGACATTGGTGGTAGCTGTTGTATCATTGTTTACCAATATTGGTATTGGATTTATTACTGGTGTAGCGCTGTTCCTGCTGGCAAGGAAAATACCTATTTTGAATATGGGGGTTTCAGAAAATGTATTTGAGACAGATGGAAACTGATGATATTGGTATCCTGCTTGATATGGCACATGCAGAGGGGTGGTCATCAGATGTATTCGAATTCGAACTTTTTCATAAGCTTGATCCAGGTGGATGTTTTACCGCTATTGCAGATAAAAAAGTAGTGGGAGGAGTTATGACATTCACTTATCCCAACAGCGGCTGGATAGGTAATCTGGTTGTTGACAAAAAATACCGCCTGAAAGGATTCGGGAAAGCCCTTTTTCGCAGAGGTCTGCGGCACTTGTCCTCCCTGCCCACCATTTTCTTATGCGCATCTCCCATAGCAGTGGGATTATATTCACAATTCGGGTTCAGGAAAGTATCGAACATCAACAGGTGGGAACAAAGAGGTGCCACTCTTGATCTGCCTGGGAGTAACAGGAATCTTGAACACGTGCTTGCTGTAGATAACAACTGCTGGCGTGAGGACAGGTCGCTGATGCTATCCCGGATGCTTACAAACCGCTCTTATGTATTCAATGAAGGTGCATGGCTGGGATTCAAACAGGTGGATGACCACTGGACCATAGGGCCGTGGGAGGCATACAATAAAGATTCTGCACTTGACCTCCTTAAACGGGCCATTGTAGATAGCAACAACCAGCGTATACTGGTGGATGTACCTGCACAGAATACCAGGGCATGGGATATACTGACGGTCATGGGTTTTGAAGTTGTTGGCAAAACAGTGCTTATGTGCAGGGGCCTGCTTCCTGATATTGCCTTTGGCAATATCTATGGTCTTGCCAGTATGGGTTCAAAGGGATGAATGGTTAATGTTATATATTATAAAATCTATAGTGATTTACCGACTTAATTATCTTGATATGTGAAATCCGGGATTGGAACATATGACTGAATTTACTACCCAAAGATTAATAATCGAGATATTGAAAACAATTTATGAAAACAATGAACCTATAGGTGCACGGCTGATTGCTGATAAAATGAATGAAAGGGGATATTCCCTTGGGGAAAGGGGTGTCAGGTATCACTTGAAGATACTGGATGCAAAAGGATTTACCCAAAGGGTAGGCTATTCCGGAAGGATCATTACAAAAAAGGGGATTGCCGAAATAAACAATGCTCTTGTCGGGGATAGGATGGGTTTTGTCATCAGCCGGATCCAAGAACTGCTATACAGTACGACTTTTGATCCCTATAAAAAAAGCGGGAACATAATTATCAATCTGTCTATTATGGATAAAGATGACTTTGATAAAAACATGGAATTGATCCAGGCTGTGATACAAGAAGGTTATACTGTTAGCCCCAGGTGTCATATTTTTGAAGAGGGGGCAAACGTTTCCAATATTACAGTGCCGCAGGGATCAGTAGGAATTGCTACAATATGTTCTTTAACGATAGATGGAGTTCTTCTGAAGCAGGGCATTCCTATTGAAACTAAATACGGAGGGATCATCCAGGTAGATAATGGTATACCTGTACGTTTCACAGACTTGATCTCATATACAGGGACTTCACTTGACCCCATCAAGATATTCTTGTCCAAACGAATGACTGATGTTATGGGTATATTGGACCATGGCAGCGGCTTACTTCTGGCTAATCTCCGGGAGGCTCCGATCATTGCTCATAAGAATATCATGGATATAATTGGCAGGCTTAATAGTGCCGATATCGGTGGTGTTATCGGACATATCCACGCAGGTGATACAGTTCTTTCTGCCCCTATCAGTCCGGGTAGAATAGGTATACCCATTTATGCCGGTGTCAACCCTCTGGCGGCAGTAGTGGAAAAGGGGTTCGAAGTGTCAACATACCCGGTCAGTTCGATGATGGATTACGGGGATATGAATAAAATATTTTAGGACATTTTCAACGTAATGTTCTGAAGTTTACTAATAGAATTTGATACTTTTTAATTTCTTCTGGTCTTTTGAATTATAATGAACCGCAGATGAACGCAAATGAACGCAGATTTCGCATGCAGTATCCGCGTTTATCTGCGTTCATCCGCGGTTAACAGTAATTGATTAATAAGTGTAACCAGAAAATAATAAAAAGTCTCTAGAATTTTGTGCTGATACCTGAGATGCCCTGGACTTGTTTTTCATTAAATATATCGCCATATCTGAGATTGTTGTTTAGTACCTAAAACCATTACATTTTTTTGATATTTTTTATATATTTTTTTATAATTAGTCTATTGATATCGATAAATATTTCAGAAAACATTTATATACATTTATATTTATAGATTTATATTTTTTTAATAGAAATGTTTATATAATATTACCTCTACAATTGATTTCCGTTGTATGATATGATAATATTTAAATACAACGTATATTGGAGACACGCAAATGAGACAAATAGCAATGTATGGGAAAGGTGGCATCGGCAAGTCAACGACCACACAGAACCTGACTGCAACACTTGCCGATATGGGCAGCAGGATCATGCAGATCGGGTGCGACCCGAAAGCAGACTCCACACGGATGCTGATGGGTGGAGTGAGACAGCCAACCGTGCTTGACACCCTGCGAGAGGTGGGTGCCGAGAACGTGGAACTCGATGAGATCCTGCACGACGGATTCGGCGGGATAAAATGCGTTGAAGCGGGAGGACCTGAGCCAGGTGTCGGATGCGCAGGACGAGGTGTTATCACCGCGATAAAACTGCTTGAGACACTGGGAGCTTATGACGAAGACCTTGACTTTGTCTTCTACGATGTTCTTGGTGATGTGGTATGCGGCGGATTTGCCATGCCGATGCGTGAGGGATATGCAAAGGAGATCTACATCGTGGCATCCGGGGAGATGATGGCTCTTTATGCTGCCAACAACATCTGCAAGGGTATTGTCAAGTTCGCAGAGGAGGGTGAGATCAGACTCGGCGGCATCATCTGCAACAGCCGTAATGTCGAGAACGAACTGGCACTGGTGGAAGCGTTCTCAGAGCGCATCGGAAGCAAGCTCATACACTTCGTGCCAAGAGACAACATCGTTCAGCAGGCAGAGATTCGGAAGAAGACCGTGATCGAGTACGATCCAACCTGCAATCAGGCAGATGAGTACCGCGCACTTGCCAGAAACATCCTTGAGAACGACATGTTCGTGGTCCCTGAGCCAATCACGATGGATGAGCTTGAGAGCATGATGACTGAGTTCGGAGTCGTGGATTAGGGTGATGTCATGCAGTTAATAAGAGCCATTATACGGCCTGAAAAGGTGGATGAAGTAGTAGACAGCCTCGATGCTAAGGGCTTCTCTGCATTTACCAAGATCGATGTCTTTGGCAGGGGTAAGCAGAAGGGTATACGGATCGGACCTACCGTTTATGATGAACTGGCAAAGGTGATGCTGATGATAGCTATCAATAATGAAGATAGCGATGAGATCGTCAAGATAATCGAAGAAAGTGCACGAACAGGAAGTTTCGGCGATGGTAAGATCTTTATCGGTCCGATAGATGAGGCGTACACCATCCGTACAGGCGAGATGGGATTATGAAAGAAGTGACAGCCGTCCTCCGGATGAATAAAGTACAGACAACCAAGGATGCCCTGGCAGAGGCGGGATATACCTGTCTTACTGCCAACCTCGTCTACGGCCGCGGGAAACAGAAAGGATTATACATTAATCCGCTTGGCAATATCACACCCGATGACAAAAAAGCAGCGATCAGGTTCCTTCCGAAAAGGATGCTCACCATTGTGGTGGATGATGGATCCGTTTCACCGGTGGTTGAATTGATCATGCAGACCAACCGAACCGGAATGATCGGTGATGGAAGGATATTTGTCTGTCCTATGGACGATGCAGTCCGTGTCCGGACAGGAGAGCGGGGTAATGATGCACTGTAACTGTAACTGCAACTACAACCGTAACTCGAACTCTAAGTCTAAGTCTGATATTACAGGAGGAGATCATGCCGCTGACATTACTTGAATGCGATATACCGATACCTGAACGGGAGAAACATACCTACATCAAAAAATCAGGTGAGTGCATTGTACCGATGTGCAATGTCCAGACAACGCCCGGTGACCTGACCGAGCGCGGATGCACCTATGCAGGATGCATGGGCGTGGTAGGAGGTCCGGTGAAGGATGTCATACATCTGGTCCACGGCCCCATTGGCTGTGCATACTACACATGGGGTGGGGGCCGCAGGCAAAACCTGTCCGACAACCCGGAATTCCACAGGAAGTACTGCTTCTCGACAAGTATGCAGGAAGCAAACATCATCTTTGGAGGTGAGAAAAAACTGCACAATTCGATCCTCGAAGCATACGAGCGTTTTCCTGACGTGAACGGCGTATTCGTCTATGCGACCTGTGTGATCGGACTTATCGGGGATGATATAAAAAGTGTTTGCAAGCAGGCATCAAAAGAGATCGGAGTCCCTGTGATCCCGTTCAGTTGCGAAGGCTTTCGCGGCGTCAGCCAGTCACTCGGACATCACATTGCAAACGATGTCATCTTTGATCGTATCGTGGGCACAAAAGAACCCGACGAAGTTACCCCCTATGACATAAACATCATCGGTGAATATAATATCCAGGGTGACCTGTGGATCATTGCTCCGTTATTCGAAGCGATGGGACTTAGGATACTCTGCACATTCACAGGAAATGCTTCGATCGATGATCTTGCCATGGCTCACAGGGCGAAGCTGAATGTCATGCACTGCCAACGTTCCACTCCATATATCTGCCAGTTGATGGAAGAGAAATATGAACTTCCATACATGCCGGTATCACTCTTCGGAGTTGAGCAGACATCAAAGGCACTTCGTGATGTTGCATCTTTCTTCGGTCTCGAAGAGCAGGCTGAGATGGTCATAGAGAGCGAAGTTGCAAAGATACTTCCGCAGATCGAGTACTACAAAGAAAAACTAAAGGGGAAGCGCGTATTCATCTACCAGGGTGCGCCTCGTGCATGGCACTGGATCAAACTAATGGATGAACTCGGAATGCAGGTTATCGGAGCGGCTACCACGTTCGGGCACACAGATGATTACGAAAAGATCGTCGAAAGAGTTGACGATGGTGCTCTGGTCATCGATAATCCGAATTCTGTCGAACTGAAGGAAATACTTGTTAAATACAAGCCTGATCTGTTCATTTCCGGACTGAAAGAGAAGTTCCTTGCATACAAACTCGGTGTGCCGTTTGTCAATGGTCATGCATACGAGAACGGACCCTATGCAGTATACAGTGGTTTTGTGAACTTTGCACGGGATATGGACATGACGATGAATCATCCTGCCTGGAAACTGATCGAGGGGAGAACATGACACAGACCAAGACCGAGAGATCGGTTACCATTAATCCTGGCATGTTGTGCCAGCCGATCGGTGCGATGCAGGCGGTACTTGGCGTACACGCTGCAATCCCGCTTGTACATGGATCGCAGGGATGCGCAGCCTATCCGATGCGGATGTTTAACCGCCACTTCGCAGAGCCGGTAGAGATCGCGCTGAGTTCGCTCGGTGAGGATGCTGCGGTCTTCGGAGGGGCTGACAATCTTATTAAGGGAGTGCATGCTCTTGCAGCAAGGCGGCATCCGGAACTGATCGCAGTGATCACAACCTGTCTTTCCGAGACGATCGGGGATGACGTTGACGGCATCCTCAGGAAGATCGATCTGCCTATGGAACTTGTCCCGATGCACACACCAAGTTATGTCGGCTCGCATGTCACAGGATATGATAATGCCGTAAAAGCGCTGGTGGTGCAGCTTGCAGAGCAGACAGGACCCACAGATAAGATCAATATCACAGTAGGACTCTTAAATCCCGGAGATATCAGGGAACTGAAGAGCATGCTTGAGATGATGCGGGTCAAAGCAAACATCCTGACAGACATCTCAGAGACCCTTGATGCACCGTTGAGACTGCCAAGACCGTCATTCCCGGCCGGTGGAACCACGTTAAAGGAGATCGCAGACACGGCAAACTCGCTCGGTTCGATCGCCCTGTGCAAGCATGCAGGCGGAGGCGCGGTAACGTATCTTGCGAACAAGCACAAAGTACCGATGATACTTGGCGCAAGCCCCATAGGTGTGGCCAATACCGACGTGTTCCTCGAAAATGTGAGCCAGCTGGTAGGGAGACCTGTTCCCGAACAACTGCGCCGGGACAGGGGACGGCTCATTGATGCGATGATCGATGTGCAGTTCAAGATCGTCAAAAAGAAGGTTGCAATCTTTGCAGACCCTGACGTTGCGTCCGGGATGGCGCGCTTTGTGCACGAACTCGGGATGGAGCCGTCGATCGTTGCGACCGGTACTAAAAGCAAGGAGTTTGTGAAGGATGTGCAGGCTATTGCAAGCCAGACCGGACATGAGATAGAGATACTCTCAGAATGCGACCTATACGGGCTGCACGAGGCTGTCAAGGCAGCCGGTGTTGACCTGTTGATGGCTAACACGCACGGGAAGAGCATTGCTGACGATGAGAAAATAGCTTTCGCAAGGCTTGGATTTCCGGTCTATGACCGTGTGGGCTATCAAAGGAGGGCCATCATCGGATACAACGGCGGGATCAATCTTGTGGACCTGATCGCAAACTCGATCCTGGAGCATGGGGATGCGTCGTAATTCCTCGGTACTGCTGAGGATGGGTTTACTGGTTTTACTCATCCTGGCAGTCCTTGCGACAGGTTGTGTGGAGAAAAGCAGTGATATCGGCATGGCTGTTGAGTTCAATGACCATGCCGCATGTGCTTATGTGGCAAAGGAGAACAACTGGTACGAAGATGAAGGGATCAATCTCACAACTTATGAGAGCTATACAACAGGAATGCAGCTTACCAGTGCGCTTGCAAGAGGTGATATCCAGGTCGCTTATATTTGTCTATCTCCGGCTATACTGGCATATTCAAGGGGCGTTCCGCTAGTGATCGTTGCAGGATCACATAAACATGGCTATGGCCTGGTCGCCAGTCCTGGCATCGAAAACATCACTGACCTGAATGGTGCAACCATAGGATGCGTGCGAGAAGGCGGCATGGTGGATATCCTCTTAAACCGCATGATCAGGGAATATGATCTCAAGGATGTCCGGATCCAGCGTATGGAACCTTTAAAACAGGTCATTGCCCTGGAAACGGGCAGGATCGATGCAGCATTTTTACCTGAGCACCATGCAACTGCTGCCGAATCCAAGGGCTTTCACATGCTTATCACAAGCCATGAACTGTGGGATGATATGCAGGGCAGTGTCCTGATCGTTAAGCGAGAACTTATTGAAGACGATCCCGAAACCGTAAGAAAACTGGTTTTAGTGACACAAAGAGCAACTGACCGGATAAATGATGATCCGGATGAAGCGGCTGCAGTCCTTGCTGAAGAACTGGACACCGAACCTGAGATGATTAAAAAATCGATGAGCCGGCTGAATTACACCACCCAAATCGACGCAGAGTCTGTCCAGGAGATGATCGACTTCATGGTTGAACTTGGGTATATCGAGGAGGGTATGAGAGCCGAGGATATGCTGGATACTACATTCCTGGGGGAAGATGTATGAGAACCAAAAATATGAGACTTTTTACTACCTTTGGGAACGGTTCTAAAATAAATGATCTTCTTTACCATGACCCATTTATCTGGAATAAAATAAAAAGTCTGCGAAATATACTGGATGGACTTATCCCGATCATCATATTTATCCTGATATGGGAGAGCATTGTCAGGCTGCATATTGTTCCCGAATATATCTTCCCTTCATTCTCTGCTGTGATGAGGGAATTCTACCACCTGACAGTTAATGGGGTCCTGCTGAATAATCTTGCAAGCAGCCTGTTCAGGGTGCTGGCAGGATTTCTGCTTGGTTCTATGGCTGGTATTATGATGGGGACTGTGATGGGATGTAGGCAGATCATGAACAGGTCGTTTAACCCGATATTCAGTTTGCTCTATCCAATACCAACGCTTGGCTGGGCACCGCTGTTGATGATCTGGATAGGCATCAATGAGATGCTGCCCATCATATTGATATTCCTGTGTTCCTTCTTTCCTGTGCTCTATAACACGATCACAGGCATCAGGAGTGTTGATGACGATGTCATCAAAGCGGCAAGAACCCTGGGTGCATCAGATCGAAAGATACTGACCAGTGTTATCCTGCCGCTTGCCGTGCCAAACATCTTTACAGGGCTTAGACTTGAGGCCGGTATGGCATGGCGGGTTGTGATAGCAGCTGAGATGGTAGCGATCCCGACAGGCATCGGCGCACTGCTGATACGCTCGGAGAGTCTGCTTAGGGTGGATATTATCATCGTCTGCTTGATGGTGCTTTCGGTAATGTGCCTGGTCTTTGAGCGGTTCTTCCAGTATATCGAAACTAAAATGACAAAAGAATGGAGGTAGATGATGCCGGATATTGAATTGAAGAATATCAGGAATTATGTATTCAATGGCCTGAACATGGAGATATTTGATAAGGAGTTGCTGGTCGTGATCGGTCAAAACGGAGCGGGAAAGTCAACACTGCTCAATATCATTGCCGGGCTTGTGGAGTATGAAGGTAGCGTGCTCTTTGACGGGGTTTCGGTCAACAGGATGTTAACCGATAAGCGGCGGGTTGGTTATCTATTCCAGAATCTTGCACTGTTTCCGCATCTTGATGTTGCATCCAATATAGGATATGGACCGGCAGTGAACGGCATCGGAAATAAAAATATTGAACAGAGAGTGGATGAATTGCTCAGGTTAATGAAGATCGAGCATCTGAGAGACCGCTATCCGAAGAATTTGAGCGGCGGGGAGCGCCAGAGGGTGGCTCTGGCACGCTCACTTGCCGTATCGCCGCAGGTGCTGCTCCTTGATGAGCCATTCAGCAGTCTGGACACTGGAATGTGCAGCTGCATCAGGCAGGAGATCAAGAAGATACACAAGGGGCTTGGGATTACAACTGTGCTTGTTACACATGATATGGCTGAGGCAGAAGAGATGGGGGACAGGATAGTGACTATGAATGGTGGAGAGGTCCATGAGGTGGCTGATCTTCAGCCTGATAATGGATGCAGCGGTTGTGCCATTGATTGTCACTGCAAGAGGTGAGATGGATGTACAGAGAAATAAAGGATAGATTCGAGAAGATTGTAGCAGAGCATAACCTGTTAGATGAGACTGTGACGATCAGGGCAAAGCCCCTGACTCCTGAAGAAGCGATAGGAAATCCGGAAAGTGAGGACTTTCCGATACTAAAAGGGCATGAGCGTTTGATCCAGGCAGAGTTTAAAGGTAGCTTTGGCCAGGCATTTACAGATATGTATGGCGACTTCGAAGGAACACTTCAGGACGTTCTCTATATGGAACT
>SWBW01009849.1_pt1 | contig 40016 bp, 49 predicted proteins | sample 4693041 | NCBI WGS metagenome assembly SWBW01 (sample SAMN10267271, study PRJNA491770) | bioreactor metagenome | isolation source: DHS bioreactor inoculated with marine methane seep sediment | place: Japan: Omine Ridge, Nankai Trough | collected 2006-05-06 | reverse complement strand
TGAACATTCAAACCAGCATTCACCCTGTGGAGTGTCAACCATTTCCCTGCCCGCCTCACGTCCATATCTGCGTTTGGCATCGATCGCTATCACACAAGCCTGTGTCCCGAAGTATTTTGAAATTTCATGAATCAGGTCAGGGTTCTTTATTGCAGCAGTATTGACCGAGACCTTATCAGCTCCGGCATTAAAGGCAGTCCTGGCATCCTTCAGACTTCTGATACCGCCGCCAACCGTAAGCGGCATGAACACGTTCTCAGATGTCTTTTCAATCACCTTGGACATCGTTTCTCTTCTTTCATGTGATGCTGTAATGTCCAGAAAGATCAGCTCATCTGCACCCTGTTTATCATACTCCTTTGCCAGTTCCCATGGTATGCCTGCATATCTGATCTCTTTGAACCTGACCCCTTTTACAACCCGTCCGAATGGAACTCCAAGATCACAGTCAAGGCACGGAATAATTCTTTTTGCTAACATCTGGTCATCTCGACAAAATTTTTAAGGATAACAAGCCCTTTAGTGCTTGACTTTTCCGGATGGAACTGGACCGCATGGATATTATCCTTTTCCACAACTGCAGCCAGGTCCACACCATAATCAGTTGTTGCAGTGATAGTGTGCTTATTTGCAGGCACGCAGTAATATGAATGCACAAAATAGAAAAAATCACCATCATTGATCCCTGAAAGTAGGTTCGAATCGCTGCGGATCTGCAGCTCGTTCCATCCCATCTGTGGAACCCTGACTCCCTGTGGCAGACGAATAACATCTCCTGTAATAAGTCCGAATCCTGCACAGTTGCTCTCCTCACCCCAGTCAAATAGAACATGCATTCCGATACAGATCCCGAGCATAGGTATGCCGTCGTGTATCAAGTCGAACAGTTCATCTGCAAACGGTTTTAAGTTGTTCATTCCATCGCCGAATGACCCAACTCCTGGAATAACAACTGCATCAGCACCTGAAAGTTTTGCACTATCTGATACAATGACCGGATCTCCATTGACATTCATCAATGCATTGTAAATACTGCGCAAGTTTCCCATCCCATAGTCAATTATTGCAATCATAGTTGCTTAAACTACCATTGTGTTTATTAAATAATCGATGAGGCAACACTACTTCTTTGTTTAACATATAGGAAAGTATAAACGCATTTCAATATCGATATAGGTAATTTTCTTAGTTTCAATCAAGTCTTTTGACAGGATTTACAGGATATACAGGATATACAGGATTGGATCGTATCCTGTCAATCCTGTTTATCCTGTCTGAAATTTTCATTTTCTTGAATTGCTTTACAATTTTTGCAACATTCTTGACCACCTCCACACCAATAAATTTTAAAATGTGTTTAGAGAAATATTTATATAATATGCAGTAGGCTATCGTGTAGTGATGCCAATGAAATATGTAATAGCAATAATACGACCTGAACGGCTTGATGCTGTCAAGCGGGAGCTTCAGGAGGTTGAAATAAACAGATTGACAGTAACATCTGTTTCCGGATATGGGGCACAAAAAGGGCATTTGGAAGTATATAGGGCACTGGAGTATGAGGTAAACCTACTTGAAAAGATCAAGCTTGACATCGCAGTGAATGATGAGTTTTTAAAACCAACGATCGAGGCAATACAGCGAGGGGCCAAAACCAACAAGAAAGGGGAGATAGGGGATGGAAAAATATTCGTGCTGCCACTTGAGGATGTCATAAGGATAAGCACCGGCGAAATCGGGTCCGGGGCTATTTAGGAAGGTAAAAATATGTCTATTGTTGCAGCAGATACTGCATGGGTCCTGATCTCATCAGCACTGGTATTATTCATGCTTCCCGGGCTTGCGCTATTCTACGGCGGGATGGTGCGGCGTAAGAATGTCCTTAGCAGCATGATGCACTCGTTCGTTGCGATGGGTATTATTGCTGTAGAGTGGGTGATAATTGGTTACTCGCTTGCATTCGGGACAGGGAACTGGTTCATAGGTGGATTTGAGCATGTATTCCTGCGGGGGATTGACCTTTACTCGACATCAGGCACGATCCCCACATATGCATTTATTGTGTTCCAGGGGATGTTTGCCATAATAACGCCTGCCCTGATCTCTGGTGCTGTTGTCGGGCGTATCAAGTTCAAGTCATACATAGCATTCGTCGCATTATGGGGCCTTATCGTCTATGCACCAGTATGTCACTGGGTATGGGGCGGCGGATTCCTTACAGGGGAAGCACTTGATTTTGCAGGCGGTACGGTTGTCCACATAACATCAGGTATCTCAGCCCTTGCACTCCTGGTCTTCCTTGGCAAGAGGAAAGGATATGGCCTGGATGCAATTAAGCCGCACAACGTTACTTTCACACTACTTGGTGTAGGGCTTTTATGGTTTGGCTGGTTCGGATTCAATGCAGGGTCAGCCCTGGCTGCTGATGAGGTTGCCGGGCTTGCCTTTATAACAACGTTCATTGCACCGGCAGCTGCAGGACTTTCGTGGATGGCAGCAGAATGGACCCATAGCGGAAAACCAACTGCACTGGGTTTTGCAACCGGAATTTTGGCAGGGCTTGTTGCAATCACGCCCGGTGCAGGTTTTGTCACACCGATGGCTGCACTCTTAATCGGGCTTATTGCAGGAATTGTGTGCTATTGGGCCGTGATGCTAAAAGGTAAGCTGGGCTACGATGATTCACTTGATGTGTTCGGGGTTCACGGTGCCGGCGGGATTACGGGTGCGCTCTTAACTGGCGTATTTGCAAGTGTGGGGGCCACAGGTCTTTTGCTTGGCAACTCACACCAGTTATTGCTCCAGCTTGAAGGGGTAGTTATTACGATCATCTATGCAAGTGTTTGTACTATCTTGATCGGATTTGTGCTTGACAGGACGATGGGGCTGAAGGTCACTGAGAGCGAGGAAAATATCGGGCTTGACAAGACATGCCATGGAGAGACAGCGTACAACATTTGAAAATATATAGTGTCGATTGGTACTACAATATTATAAGAGGTAATTAACAATGAATAAACCAGAACAAGGTGTTCAAGCACCTGGTTCTGGAGGTTGTATATCATTTTGCTATGGACAAATTTCAAAGGATCAGACCATCGAGTTACTCAAAGATGAAATTGACGGTAAGCAGAGGGATCATGATCATTAACATGGACCACACAAAACCTACTTTTGTGACCTCGAACCTCCCTACCTTCTTAACAAATCTTTCCATTATTGCCAGCACAACCAGAATAATAAGCATGGCATTGAAGATGGTGATGGGTACACTATGTTCCATAGGCAAATAATCTGCAAAAGATTCAAAATTGGACCATCTTACAAGAAAGAATGTCAGGGGTATATGGGCAAGACCAATGTAGGCAAAAGTCATGAGGTGCAGTTTTAACCATGATTTCAACCGCCGGTTGGGCTGCAACAGCTCAGTCTCTCTCCCCCTTTCAATACCATACAGTATAAGTACTACGATCAAAAGAGTTACTGCTATGAGTGATGCAATATACCACGGCCAGAAGGCCAGCAGGCCAGGAACCATGAGGAATGCGGCAATGAGTGCAGCAAGCTGGCAGGAGATCATCCTGAAATGATACGATATTCCCACGGTTATGAACGTTAAAGGAAGAGCGAAGTTGTGTCCCCATCTGGGGTCGACCAGAAATGTGGAAAATGCAGGTCCAAGCCAGAAGACCAGCCATAATACACCCAGGACCACAATCCCGGTGTGAGCTGTCATCACTGTATCTTTGCTAAATGGTAACGAACCCTTCATAGTCAATAATGATATTTTTACCATTTAATATAACTACCTACCCTTTTGATAAATGATAAAAAGCTCTCTGGTCAAAATAATATGATAACAGATAGGATAGTTATCCAATAAGGTTTTATAATTTCAGATGAAATGAAATAATGGAGTAATTTTCAAGTCATGATAAACAGGGGGTTTACAATGAATAAAAAGAAGATAGCAATAGTTATATTTTTGACTTTAGCTTTGATGACCGTAGAGGTTTATGCTAATGCTTCGATCAAACAGATGTTCACTACGCAATACGACAATCAGGGTACAGAACTTGATGAATGCGCGACGTGCATGCGTTCTACATCTCCTCCCGCCAGCTGGAATCCATATGGTGCAGCTTTGAGGGACGATGCGGACTTCGACCGCAATAATATTGCTCAAGCTCTTGAAAATATCGAGGAGCTGGACTCTGATGGAGATGGATTTAACAATATAGATGAGATACGCAATTCAACCTATCCTGGTGATCCCGATGATTTTCCCAAGGTTGTGGAGGTAACACAAACACCAACACCAACATCAATGGAAACAGCAGAGCCAACCGAGACGATCGCATCAGCCACACCGGATACTGAAGATGGTAATGGCACGCTGAATTCAATGTTCAATGCCTTGTTCACTTTTGCAGCCATCGTGTTGATGTCCACCATGGTAAGAAAAAAGAACGTATAGAGAATAGATCTTTCAATGTTAGCTGCAATATATTCCATATCTGATCGGTTAATGTAAACAATCGAAAAGCGCCTGCCAGCCCCCGCACCGCATAGACGTACGGAGCAAATCGTAACGGGCAGCCGGGCAGAGTGGAGGGGACACACATATTATAATCTATAGAATATAATATATACCTATAAATCATGATAGATTATAGAAGAGGGTTATGTATAGTCGACATAAAGTAAGTTGATTCTTTTTCAGCTATTTTATGTTCTTTGTGCCCTTCTTCCAATTGACACAATAGGAGGTTAGGATTGTGAAAAGAAAGATATTAGTGGGAATAGTCATCGCATTAAGCGTCCTTTTAGTATGTTCGTCAACAGCACTTGCTGCAGAGGGTAAAAAGTGGGGAGACCATAAGGCTCCATGGGATTTTAGGTTAGATCCTATGATTGATCGTGTCCATGAATATAAAGGAGTAGGACAACTCAATGAATTTGTTCTTCCGGTTCAAATCAAAGGTTTCATGTACATCGATTTTACAGACAATGGAGCTATTGGAGGAACTGAAACAGTAGGTTGGGTAGTTGATGGAATCTTTGCAGAGGCCAGGTATAACGAAGGGGCACCACACGGGTCGCACTGGTCGGTTTATACCAATGATGTGCCAAAGCAGCAAGGATACGTCCACTGGCATCCATTTGGAGGTCATGGTAGTCAAGTCAATGGAGAATGGTATCCAGGTTATTTCCTGAAACATACTGCAGTGGATTCGTTCTTATTTATTCCACAAAGTAGAATGGTAACTCCGGGCATTGATTTCATGTTCCCACATAATTACAATATAATATAGGATCTATAATTTCCTGCAGATGAGATTGGTAACCCAAAATTGCCAGTTTCAACTGCAGTAATTTTTTTATCAAACGCAGATTTACCACCGATTTTTGTATTTCAGGTGGGACCTGCAAACTCCCACCCAAACATCTATCCCCACTTCCAACCCCAGACCGCCGGATACCTATGCATCCACAAATCATAGAAAGAGCCCCTGCCAGCCAGCCCCCCACACCACAAGGGCGGGCGAAGTCAGATAGGGAAGGGCACCCGGGTGGAGTGAAGGCGAGAGGGGGGCGGCAGGAGAGACGAAGATGGAACGGGGACTGGAATCAGTTCAATAATAACCGCAGAGTTCGCTGAGGTACGCAGAGATGGCTAAAAATACTCTGCGCACTCCGGTCATCGGCGGTTCAAAGTTCAAACAAATCCACAAGGTTGGCTGCCACCTGCCGCCCTGACGGGCTGCGGTGGCAGAGGTAATGGCAGTTATATATGTCTCTTATTATATATTTTAACAGCCGAAGGCAGCGAACAAACACAACTTCCATTCCGCACTCCGGGACCGCCGGATACCCATTCATCCACAAGGCTCCACAAAAGCGCCTGCCAGCCCCCGCACCACAAGGGCAGGCGGAGCAGATCGTAAGGGGCACCCAGGCAGAGTGAAGACGAGAGGGGGCGGCAGGAGAGCTGAAAAGGGGGGGGTGGGGCTGTATTAATTAAATAACATTGAAATTATATTTTTTCAAGAAGCTTTAAATAAAAAGGATACATATGTTAAAACGGAGGTTAGTAAATTATGGCATATAAATTAGCTTGCAAAGATATGGGAGTTGAATGCCCCTTTGTTGCTCAAGGGAAGACCATGGATGAATTGATGGGAAATGCTGCAAAGCACGGTAAAGAAGTACATGGTTATACTGATGAACAACTAAATGATCCTAAAATGCAAAAAGAGATAAAAGCGGCAGTCAAGGAAGAATAACATCAAATATCATAAAAGTGGATGACTTACCCATAACAGGTAAGTCATTAACCACACATTGTATCAGTATTACCAGCACTATCAAAGTGAAATCAAGGATCAGTGCAGGGATTATCCCAATAATAGGTATCAACAGGGCGACCATTTACAGGTGGCTATGACAGAACAATCCCTTACCACGTTTTTGAAAGTCTTTCAGGTTCCCGCCAATATAGCGGTTTCATTTAAATATCCATCTTTGATACCATTCGGTACGTGTTCCTGCAAAGGAAACTGCCATCCAATGGCTTTTCCAGATCCCTTTTCAATCTCAGCAGGTCTTCCACCGTATCCACATCATACCATTCATCGATGAGAGACACAGATATTCCCATATTGACCGCCTTTTCCATGGTCAATTCTGTCACCCTGGGTGTGCTCCATGGGATGTCCTGGAATAGTTCAGGCATATGGGTGCTAAGCCCTATCAGGTAATATCCTCCGTCAAGACATGGACCGATCACTGCATCTGTTTTATCAAGACAACTCATACTGTCATAGATATACCCGGTTGGCAGGTTTGGACTATCACTATCCAAAATGACCACTTTTTCATATCCATGTTCAAAAAGATATCCGGATACATTTGCCAGCCTCTCTCCAAGATGGCCTCCGGTCTGGGGCATCAGGGTAAATCCGGCAGGCCGGATACCTTTGAAGAAGTTTGCTCTGTCATGGGGTGTATAGGCCACCATAGGATAGATATCATTCAGACCTCTGACCTGCTCCAGCTTATCCAGCAGAAAACAACAATAAAGATAGGAGGCAGTTCCCGGGTCCAATGGTGGGGTCAACCTTGTCTTGACCATATGGGCTTCGGGCGCTTTAGCCATTATTACAACAGCATCCATACTCATAACTTCTTACCGATCAGTCTTCCCCTGCCCACTTTGCCTTCATGTGCAGCATTGACCCAATTGTCAAGCCCAGCATCCACTGCACTAAACATATCTGCGCCATAGGTCAGTATGATGGCATCTTTTAGTTCGTTCCTCAGTTTTTGCTGGTAGATGCCACAATAGCGGGCAAAATCAACACTCAGGTCTTCCCCCTCAATAATATCAAAACCCGTATCAAGCAACAGCTCTTCATATCCATCCAGTGTTTCCATATATGGAAAGACCATGAATGTATTGAGCCGGACCCATTCCTCATCTGTCATAGTCCCTGCCTGGATCCAATCTGTAAAAGCAATAATTCCCCCTGGTTTTAACACCCTGTGAGCTTCCTCTATCAATCGTTGTTTGTCTGTAATGTAACACCAGGCATCCTGCCCCCATACTATATCAAAAGTACCAGACCTAAAAGGGACATCCAGGCCATTCCCCAATCGATAATCTACAAGATGGTCCAACCCTTCGTCTATTGTCCTTTTTATCGATTCATCCAGCATCTTCTGTGTGGCATCCAGACCGGTTAGACGACTGCCGTATTTCCTGGCCAGTTGCCGTGCCGGACCCCCCAGGGCACTGCAAATATCCAGTACCTTGGTCTCGCTGTTTAATCCAGCTTTTCGTGCCATTATATCTGTTTCGGCTTCTCCGCCAACATGGATCTGCTCACCCATCAGCATTTCCCATAGAATGCCTGCCGCCCCTTCATAAACGTCATTGACATCTCCTATGTTGAAATCCAGTTTCTTTCCCTTCTTTATAGCATTCAAATACATCAACTCCTAACAATTAGGGTAGTTATTGGGATTCATCCAGCACCTGGGATCCTCAGCCATGATGTCCCCTTTCTCATAAAAGGCAGTAGCCCTGCATCCCCAGCATACAGAGTTGTTTTTGCAGATGCTGCAGTAGCCGGGTAGGTTTACTGGGTCTCTCAGATTGATTAACAGCAGGTCATCCTTGTACTCTTCCACTGCCTGCTCAAATGAAGTATTGTCGATGTTCCCATATCCCTTCCTGATCACTGAGCAGGGTGTCAAGTCACCATCAATGGTCACACAGATTACACCTCCGCAATAGAACTTATTGGCATCCATGGTGCTCATGGAAAGTCGGGAGGTAGCATAGTTAACTTCATCCCGGACCTCACAGGCCTCTTTAATGTCCTGGATAAGGGGAATCCATTCATCATGCTCCTGAGCAAGTCCTGTCTTGCACATCTGGGTCAGGCAGGTTCTTATACCAAAATTATCGAAAAAAAATCTGATTGTCTGCTTCACATCATCCCCGGCCACCAGTTTGGTGAACGTGATACAATTGATCATGTTATCAGGTTCCTTTCCAAGAGCCTGGACGTTCTCGATCCCTTTCAAGATGGAATGGATCTTCTTTTTTGGATTACCAGTATGCAGCCTGCCATATATCTCTTCATCCAGACTGTCCAGATGTACCGAAATAAATCCCCCTTCTGTAACTTCAACGGCCTTTTTGGCAACTTCAATATTCTCAAGAGGCATTCCACTGGTCCAGATATTGTTATTTAACCCTTTATCCATGGCATACCTCATCAATTCATACCAGTCGCTCCTGAGTAGAGGGTCACCGCCTAACCAGTCTATTGCCCTTACCTCCATGCTTGCCGCTGAATCCAGGATATCCATGATGTTTTGGGTAGGAAGTTCTTTCATGTGAGCATCAGCAGAGGATGCGTAACAGTAACGGCAACCCTGCTGGCAGGCGAGATTCGATTCTATCTGGACAGTGTAGACCTTATTCTCCTCAAAATATTTCATTTCCTCAGTATGATCAGGGTGGAAGCAGCCGTAGGTGATTACAGATTCAGTTTCCATTCATATTCTCCTTAATTCCCTGTTATTCTCCCAGGATCTGTATTGAAATCATAGGTAATATCATCATAAGCATGGCCCAGATAAAACCCACTTTCCCAACCTGGTATTTCCCCACTTTCCTTACAAAACGTTCCAGTATAGCTAAAAAGACCAAAATGAACAGCATAGCATTGAAAATACTGGTTGAAATATGGTGTTCTGCCGGAAGATAGATGGAAAAAGGTTCGGGATTGAACCATCTCACCAGGAAGAAGACCAGGGACATATGAGCCAGACCGATATATGCAAACGTCAACAAGTGGATCTTGAGCCAGGCATTTAATCTGGGATTGGGGTGGACCAGTTCAGACTCCCTGCCTTTCTCTGCAAGATACAATATTATCATTATACCCAGTAATCCTATGGCAACACCGGTAGCAATACTCCAGGACCAGAAAGCAAGCATGGCGGGGACTATCAAAAATGCTGAGATGACTGCTATCAACTGGCACGAGATCTTCCTGAAATAGAAGGCTAATCCCACAGTGACGAAAATGATGGGAAGTGCAAAATTATGCCCCCACCTGGGGTCTTCCCTGAAAAGGTAAAAGGCGGGACCGATCCAGAATATAAGCCAGGTGATCCCCTGGATCAATATCCCATTGCTGGACGTCATAACTTTATCAGCATCAAGTTTTATTTGTCCTAACTGCATGATCTCACCCCATATGTATGTCAACTTTTTAATATATGATTGTATCTCAATATGTAGTCAATGATATCAATAATCACGCCAATTCTCAATGAGGAAGGATATGTGGAAACATTCCTGGTCCATCTAAATAATGTGGAAGGTGATTTTGAGCTTATTCTGGTTGATGGGGGGAGTACTGACGGGACAATTGAAGAGATCCAGGGGTTCACCTCCAATTTCAGGCACAGGTTGGAATTGCTGGAGGCTCAAAAGGGAAGGGGCAACCAGATGAATAGAGGAGCCCAGAGGGCTCGGGGAGATATCCTGCTCTTTCTCCATGTGGATAGTCTGATTAATGTGGGGTCTTTGAGGAAAATTGAGATGGAACTGGAAGATGCAACTACTGTTGGTGGTGGTTTCACGCAAAGGTTCAATGATCCTGACATTTTTTTAACATTGGTGAGCTTATTGGGCAATTTCAGGACAAGATTGACAAGTACCTTCTATGGTGATTTCGGATTTTTTATAAAGAAAGAAATGTTTGAAAAAATAGGTGGTTATGATGATATACCTTTCCTGGAGGATGTGGAGTTCTGTCGCAAGGCTAAGAAATTTGGCAAACTGAAGCAAATAGACTGTAAGATTCACACATCTTCCCGACGCTACATTAGTAAAGGCAGGATGAAGCTTTCGATTGTTTTCATATTGGCTGTCCTCATGAATGCATTAGGGTTCAGACCAGAGTTTTTTAGAAAATATATTGTGGATAAATGAATTATTCAGACTTGGTACGCTTACTGCAGAAAAAACTCAGGGTTTTACAAGGTACTAAAAAAGCCCCTGCCAGCCCCCAATGGTGGGGAGCTGTGCGATGTGTATTTACAATCGGGGAAAGCAAGCAACAAAACTATCTATTTTATAAAATGGCTACTACCAAAAATACATAAGAAGTAATAATATAGTAATTCTGGGACCGTGTTTATTCGTCATAGCCATATAGATCGGACGGTGATACAAAATACGCAGATGCCGCTCCGGCAATGATGGTCAGGACCAACAGTACTCTACCAGTTATTTATCCAGCCCCATGGCCTGGGCATTGGGGCACTCCTTCTTGGCAGCGCAGTGAATGCACGCTGTTTTTTGAAAGACCACAAAGAACCGGAACAGGAGCAATCCAATGACTGCAAACCATATTGCCAGTACTATGAACGAGAAATTCATGATCAGTGCAGGGATCATCCCAATAATGGGTATGAACAGGGCTGCCATATACAGGTTGTTATGGCAGAACAGCCCCTCACCCCGTTTTGGAATGTCTTTCAGGTTCCCTTCCCGTGCGATTTTTCTCGATACCAAATTCAGTCCTGAAGTGCACCGTGAATTATCCATCCTGTAATAGACGCAGTTTGGGCAGACCGAGAGTGGCATGAGCACGTACATCTGGAAGAAGGCAAACAGGATATACAGGGTTCCGAAAACATTCCCTATCCATGAATGGTAGCCAAGGATAATTCCTGCTCCACCCAGCAGAAAATGGAATATGGTGGTTACATTGTAGATAAGAACATACAATAACGGATATCGTGTGTAAACCTTGGGTTTGATATTATTCATATTTCTCCCTCTCTGAATCATTAATCCGGCTATTTGCCTCCTGCTTCTTCACAATACCTCGAATCCATATTTCAAGAGGAGAACTGAATTAATAAGGATACTTTTTAATTTCTTCTGGTATTTTGAATTATAACGAACCGCAGATAAACACAGATGAATGCAGATTTTCAGGCAGCGTATCCGCGTTTATCTGCGTTCATCCGCGGTTAACAGAGTTGATTAATAAGTGTAACCAGTAAATAATAAAAAGTCTCTTAATAAGGGTCGGGTAGATGATAAGGGCCTACCAGAAATTTCTGAACTCCTTTGCTCCCCCCTATGGTTTTTTTATTTAGTATCTCAGTCATATCGTCACCAGCCGCAGCACCGAATATACCACAACAGCCACTCCCCAGTACACAAAGAAACCCCAGAAGTACGTGTAGTACACCAGAGGTCCGTAAGCCGGGTAGACATACTCACGCTCAGAGAACCACAGGATAATATTGATGTACACTGAAATGGCTCCTGATGCCGCCCACAATGCATAGCCCCAGACCTGGCCCATGAGTACACCAATACTCCCGGCTGCCAGCAGTGGTAACCAGATCACCAGGTCTGCCCAACCGGCACCAAAAGACATACGGAAATGGGTCTTATCACGCCAGTCCTCTCCTTTGCCGATACAGATATCCCGGGTTTTCTGGCTGTGGGGTCTTAACACCATCCGCAGCTGGATGAATAACATCGGAAAGAAGATGAAAAGCAAGCCAAAGATAACAAGTATCCACGTGATCAATGTCGGTTCAAGCAATGTAATTCCTCCTTTGATTTTTCTGATCCCATTTGTTATTCATCAAAGTATTCGCGATTTTCCCACAAACCAATAATTCCCAACAGCGAAGGTATCGTCCATAGAAAAATGGCCACCACCACTGTTTCGGGATAGGTTGCCCATCTCTGGAACGCAAAAACAAGTGGAAAATAGATGCCGATGGATAACTCCATCAATCCTGCAGCAAAACCATAGAACCTTCTTCGCAGGATGCCAGTGAGTGCCACAATGCCAATTGGAAGCGGCCACAGCATGTCTGCCATTGCCACGCCCCAGCTCTCCTGAGCCCAGGCACGCTCAGCAGCATCACCAGTAAAACGTTCGTTCTGTAATCCCAGGTATAGTGCACCATCCCAGTTGAAGAGCGAATAGGCTTGCATACCCCAACCCAAAAACAGGGCCAAAAGAGCTACAATGGCAATCCACACCCCAAAAGGAAAACGACCCACCTCTTCTTTTAGCATCTTCATTCTTATCCACCTTCAACTTTTATTGTTCGCATTCGTGCTAACAAAATCGGCAATGACTTTCTTAATTTCCTCTTCATGCCCGAGAGTCAGATGTCCTCCTGTTTCAAAAGACACAAGTGTAGCTTTTGGTATTTGTTGTGCAAGTTCCTGAGCTCCAGGGAATTTTGCTACAGGGTCATCCATAGCGTGAATAATCAAGGTGGGTACTTGTATTTCATGAAATGGATAGCCTGTATTGATATCCGGATTGGAAACATACCCGTCATTGAGTATCCCTTTTGTTCTCAAATTAACAGGTAAGCTTGATCTGAATACATCTTCCACATGAACATATTGTTGTTTTGTTAACTGTTTTTTCAGGGAAGCAGATACAAACATGGACATCATGATTTTCATGAAGAAAGTCGTTAACAACCAGTAGATAACATTTGATCCGAAGACGATTTTCATCAGTATTTTTGGTGGGGATGGGGCGAGAACACCCGGAACGTTCGAGGAATGTAGTATTAGACCCTTACAACGCTCTGGATATTGCAGAGCAAACCTGATGGCAGACGTTCCACCTGCTGAATTTCCATAGATCACAACGTGGTCAATGCCTAAATGATCTAACAGGTGAGCATATGCATCAGCTTGTGCCTTTGGGCTGCCATCCTCTGGATGAGGGGTTTTCAGGTACCCAAATCGCGAAACACAAATAATGTCATACTTATGACCGATATAATCGTTCACCATTCCAAGCCCCTGATCGACCCCTCCGGTCATACCATGGGAAACCAGGATCACAACTCCTTTGCCTGATCTTAGGTACTCGATCTTTCCGTTGGGCGTATCTGCAATGTTGCTATCTAATTCCAGTACTTTTTGTCTTGCATTTTCCAGATATTTTTTGAAGGACATGGTTACAATGGATTTTTTAATTCTGCTTACTTTCGGTCCACCAGGCCAATGCTGCAAATATAAAATAGAGACTTAAACTAAATATACTAAATACAGCAACCGGCATTTCTCCTTCCGGTGCGAACATTGTCGGGGTATATAAAAGAACTAAAAGAGCTATCAGAATAATTGGTCGTTTAAGGTTTTCTGCATCCCTGTAAAGATAATATCCTGCTCCAAGGAAAAAACCAATTTCAGTGAAAAAGGCAATCCATGGATAATTCCACAATCCCAGACCAACTTTATAGCTATTGAACAACAAGGGCATATCTGGTGTGTGGGCTATGAAATCAATGAACCAGTGTGATACTACTCCTATTGAGAGTGCAATTCCCCATGTCTTGGACTTTAATTTCCAGATGACCAGGAAAACAATAAGTGCAATAATCAGGCTGCTGGATAACGAGTGGGTGAAAGGAACATAATCTATTGATGTTCTTAAGAAGGGATTAACAGTGGGATTATAGCTCATTTTTTCCACACCAAGTAACACCAAAGAAAATGCCAGAATATCAACAAACTGGACTGCAATAAAAAATACCCATAGGGGAATCCCATTAAATTTCTTTTTTAATAAAAATCCGACTGCATAATGACCCACAAACATTTACACCGCCTCCTATTATTTTAGACCAATCCCCCCATTAATCTATTTATAATACTGAAAGTATGATATTGAATCATATTTAAATACTTTGTCAGCGATCATTTTTCACAACCACTAAATATATTTTATCAAGTGACTGGCAACATCTCTGAAATGCTAAACTCCGCTCTTTTTTGGCATGGTAATAATATGGAAATTCCGTTGTTAAACGAAATTCATAAGAGCCTGAACATTGAGACCGATATTTTGCATAATTATTGTCATATGATGATGTGATTTTTAACAGTCGGTGCTACACTAAAGGATGATTATCCGGACACGATCAAAAATGCAGGATTCAAGATCAAGGTACTATCAGGAGTAAGGACCATCAGTGAACAACAGACAGACGGAATCGCTTTTGAGAGCTTGAACATAGAGGCAACGAAATAGGGGAAGAAACAATGGAAAAAGACGTGTGTGAGATAAAGTTCACAGAAACCGACGAAGGGATCAGGATAGAGGCAAAAGGAGAAGGAATAAAGGTGTGTCTTGAAGCCTACCAGAAGGGGAACTTCAGCTTATGCGGCATTGCTAAGGGGCAATAGCCGCCCTTTTTTCTTTTTATCTTATTGTACAGTAAAGTCACCACTGGATTATCAATTATTAATAATGTGAAATTGAGGTACTTTTATATAAGTTAACTTTGGTAACTTTAATCATGCATTGATTCAGGAAAAATTATAATAGAAAAACCAGGAGGCAATTCAAATGAATGAAGAAGAGAAAAGGAGTTTTGGAGATTGGAGACCCAGTGACCGGATCGATTCAGTAGGATGGGCTGCCGTTTTTATCTGGGCTGGCCTCATACTATTGGCTGAAAATATTGGTTACTCTACACAATTCAGCTGGTGGGACGGCTGGGCAGTTTTCTTTACCGGAGCCGGTATTATTGTATTAGTAGAGATGGTTATTCGTCAGCTAAAACCAGAATATTCAAGTCCGTCTTTCTGGGATTTGATATTCGGGTTCATCTTGCTGGGTGTCGGCCTGGGAGGATATACAATCTGGTTCTGGCCAGTGGTGCTTTTATTCATAGGGCTCGTAATATTGCTAAGCGTATTGCGTGGCAGTGATTAGGGAGTGAAAGTCTATGCCAACTGAACAGGAATCATTTTGGGATGCAGACAGTTATGTGGTGATAACTGACAGGACAAAGCCTGCAATGAAATGGACAATCCAGGAACTGAAAAGATCGGGCAAAAACGTCTATACTATTGACCTGTCTGAAAAGCCTGAGGAAGGAGCACTGCGAAACGTTTCAGAACTGCCTGATGGAATCCAGCGTGCCGTGATCGGGGTGACCAAAACCCGGCCTGAAGATGTGTTGGATGCACTGGAGCAAAAAGGTATCAAGGAAATGTGGCTCCACTGGATGACCGAGACCCCTGAAGCACAAGAAAAATGCAGGGATTACCACATGCATTTAATAACCGGCAGGTGTCCCATGATGTATCTGGGCCACGGGGTCAGTATTCATACTATGCATCGGGAGATTGCAAAACTCTTCGGGAAATATTAATATCAATGCTTCAAAAGCAATCATGGAATATGGAGATGAAATGGAGGTTTCGAATATGGGAACACTGCGTAATGATAATGTCCTTACGTTATCAGACGGCCGACAGCTCGGCTATGCTGAATACGGCGATCCCGAAGGTCATCCTGTGTTCATGTTCCATGGCAATCCGGGGTCCAGACTCTCTTTTGGCCTCATTCCCGGTTCTCCGTTTCTGCCAGGCATCCACATTGTTGCACCGGATCGACCCGGATACGGGCTGACAGATTTCAAGAAAAATGCGTTGGAACATTGGCCAAATGATATAGCAGAACTGGCGGATCACCTGGGAATAGAAAAGTTTGCATTATTTGCTCCTTCCGGAGGCGGGCCTTTTGCTTTAGCCTGTGCATGGAAAATTCCGAATCGGATAAGCGCAGTGGGAATTTTTGGAAGTGTTGGACCCAACGAACCAGAAGCAACTAAAGGAGTTATCAGATCCGTCCGTTTATTATGGAAAATTTCCAATCCTCTCTTCCCAATAATCAAATTACAGATGAGAATTATGGCATATATGGCAAAAAAAGACCCGGAAAAAATGTCCCTTAAACTAAGAGATATGGAACTCTCAGAATGGGATAAAAAAGTCTTCGACCGACCAGGGATAAGGAATATTTTCAAAGTAGATTTTCCAGAGGCGTATCGTCAAAATGGAATTGGTTCAGCTTATGATGTTACCATTCCGGCCAGGTGGCCCATACCACTTGATGAGATATCGATAAAGGTGCATGTATGGCATGCTGAGCCAGATGTTCTGGTTGGAAACATGTCGAAATATATTGCGGGGAAATTACCGAACTCCCAACTGTATGAACTTCCTGACACGGGACATCTCTGGATATTGGTACATATGAACGAAGTATTGGAGACTCTGGTTCCAGACCAGTCCTGATTAAAAGAATAAGGAGATAAGAGAATATGACACGCAAAAAAGTAGGGGAATTTTGCAAATTCGGGAAAGTCCTCATAGGATTAGAAAAGGAAGTTATGAATATCGAACAGATCGTTATTGATAAAGGTGGTAACTATGGGTTGGTATGAAGAACGATTACCTGAAACCAAAGAAGCATACGTGAAACTCCGTGAAACAATATACAAGGATGGAGCCCTGGACGTGAAAACCAAGGAAATTATTTCCATCGTTGCTGGTAGCCTATTAAGATGTGAGTCCTGTATGAAGATCCATTCAGAACGGGCAAAGGAACATGGCGCTACCGAGGATGAGATCGCAGAGGCAATTTCGGTAGCTATGTTTGTGGGGGCAGGTAGCCAACTGCACTGGACCAAACTATATGATGAAATTATGAAGTGACAAAAATTACTTGCCTCGGATTGGATCAGTGAACCGATTCTAGTTGGGGAGGTCAAGATGTTAAGTAGGATGATAGTTTGAATAAATGATCATGAGGGGGGAAGTAAATGAAACGAATCGATGTACAGCATCATATTCTTCCTAAGGAGTATGTTGAAAGGCTTGCAAGTATAGGGATCACTGAATCTTATGGACAACCATTTCCAAAATGGACTCCTGAAAGATCGCTTGCGTCAATGAAGAAAATAGGTATTGATATTGCAATAATGTCGATCTCAACACCTGGTGTGGATTTGAAAGATGCGCAATTCGCACAGGAACTTGCGCGGTTTTGCAATGATTATATGGCAGAAGTAACACAACAATATCCTGGAAGATTTGGTTGTTTTGCAATTCTACCTTTGCCGTATGTTGAGGATTCACTTGAAGAATTGGAATATGCCCTTGATGAATTGAAACTGGATGGAGTATGTTTATTAACGAATTACAAAGGTCAATATCTGGGGGATGAGGCATTTGATACACTTTTTGATGAGTTAAACAAAAGAAAAGTTGTTGTTTATATTCATCCCACAGATCCTGTCGGCGTGTATGATCCGAAATTAGAAATCCCCAACTCATTGATCGAAGGACCATTTGAAACGACCCGTGCTGTGACAAATCTCATCTATACCGGTACAACAGACCGCTGTCCGGATATCAAATATATCCTGGCTCACGGCGGGGGTACTATTCCTTTCCTTGCGTGGCGTATAGCACTGAGCAAATATTCAAAAAAAGAGATAAGGCCTTCAATATTCAGGATGATTCATGATTTTTTGATCAAAAAAAGTCCTGACACCGGGCTCAATATTTTAAAGAATATGTACTATGACACCGGGCTTACTTCCAGTTCGTATGCACTTAAAGCAATGCAGGAATTTGTAGGACCATCAAAGATCGTGTTTGGAAGTGATCTGCCATTTTCTGAAAAAGTGGTATCAATGGTTACAAATGATCTGGAAAAATACGAGGGATTTACAAAAGAAGATCTTGAATTGATCAATTACAGGAATTGTCTTGAATTATTTCCACAACTTCAGGAATAATATTTGTTTCAACATTAATGCTGTTTTATATAAGGAAATTGGATGCGGAGATATAAAATGGCCTTGCTCGCCACACCACAAGGGTAGGTGGAGCCAATCTAAGAGGGGCACCCGCCTTCTTTGTTTATTAAGCTTGGTATTTTATGGGATTTCTAAAAACTGGAAGTTTGAATGAATTTGAAAGATTGGGAAGCTTATTGGTTAGATTAAAGGATGGTGCACCAATTGTGTCAGGAATTGAAAATTAAAAAGAAAGTTTGAGTTTCTTAAATTTTTTATCCCTTTGATCTAGTCAAACTCAATCCGACCATGATCAAAAAGCCAAACACACATAACCAGGCAAAAAGATCACCAATTTGAGAATAAACAGTCTTTATACCCTGTTTAGGAATCTCAGCAATCATAATCCTTTCTTCAGTTGTAAAATCATTCATTTGTGACAATATATTTCCATGATAATCGACTGCAGTAGATAACCCATGATAATCAGCACGAATCATAGAAAAACCATTCTCGATTGCTCTGAAACTAGCCATTCTTGCAACTAAAGGAGTAATTGTCTCCCAATTATGATTTGGAATTAAGATTACATCAACATTAGCTTTTCCTGCCTGACGAACGAAATTTTGGGAATGAGTATCCTGACAAATTATAGAACCAAGCTTTCCATAATCCGAATCCTGAATTAGAACTTTACCATCACCTAAAATATGATTATCCCCTTGTACCAAATGATTTTTTAAATATTCTGACGTATCACCTGAGGGATCAATTAAAACTGCTTTATTTTCATCAACAGACCTATCTTCTGAAAGCATATACATAGCCATTAACAAATAAACTTCTTCCTGTATTGCAAATTCACGACCCTGATCAATAAATGATGCTTCATCCTCTTGATATACAGCTAAGCCATTTTCTTGCCAAACAATTATTTTTGCACCTGCATTTGCTGCTTGTTTGCTTTCTTCAAGAAATTCATCAAGAGACCTATTGAATAATTCTTGAAGACAAGGAACATCACCTTTACATTCTTTAGCTTGAATATCCATATCAAATGACCTAGTAATTGCAGCCGCACGAACTGTATCTGAATCTGCAGGTAAAAAAGTCAGATATGCTCCACCGAGAAGTAATATGAATATAAAAATACTAAGATAAAGAGAAACACCTTTACGAATTTTTATTAATGAAAATTCATGTTCCCAAGCCCAGTTTACGACTGATGCAAACCATGTAATCAAAAAGCTAATACCCCATAGCCCGGTTATGGATACAAGTTGTATCAAAGCAAGGTTATCATGCTGGGTATATGCAAGTGCAAACCAGCTATAAAAAATAGTAAGAGAAAGAAAAAATTCTATTGTTACCCATGCTAATGGAAATACCAAAGTGGAAAGAAAACCTTTTATTTTTTGAGTCATAAGTCTATCAGCAAGAAAAGGCAGGAAAAAAATAATCCCGTATGCCGAAGCTGTTACAAGACTTACTTCTACTTCCCCTGGATACACGCCATAGAGCATAATTATCCATGCTGTTAAATATGCGGGTGCAAAAAGTAGCAGCCCTTTAATTTTAGTTTGTGTTCGTAGGAAGCGTATTAAAAATACTGGGGCAAGCCATGTTGCTATTGGAATAATGTTCCAGATTCCATTTGAGAAAATAAGAAATATAAATCCAATGACAAGCCAAAGATATGACCGGTATTCTGATTTCATTTTTGAATTATGCAGGGACATGATATCATCTTCGTATCCATTAATCCTAAAATGACAGATAATTCAATTAAATAATCCATATAAATTCACGCCGTCAACACTATTAGTAGATATCGCTATTCGAGACCGTTTCAATTCGTGTTGGTGAATATTATAAAACCGCAGATAAACACAGATGAACGCAGATTTCCAGGCAGCGTATCCGCGTTTATCCGCGTTTATCCGCGTTCATCAGCGGTTATTTTGATAGTACCAACATGTAATGTAACGGTCTCGTTAAGGGTAAGTAATTAGGAAGGCGCTATAGCTGACATACTTATTGCTATTCTTAGTCTAATTCCAGAAAGGATGGGTGAAATAGAGTACAGATATCCTATGAAGCTTGTATCCAGGACGTACTTTCTACACAAAGCCAACGGGTACAATAATTATTTATATGATTACAATTGATTATTTTAATTGGGGTTATCTTTATGAGAATTAATTTTTCCATACTTTGTATATTAATTTCACTTTTGTTCATCTTAACCAATCCAGCCTCGGCTGCAAAGATCATTGAACAGGGAAGCATTGATGCGGACACCGTGATCAATGACGATGTAATAATCTCAGGTGATAATGTCTTGATCCAGGGCACAGTGCTGGGAGATGTAATGGCATCAGGCGGGCAGGTTGTGATCACGGGCAATATCACTGGGGATCTAATGGTCGGTGCCGGCCGGGTGGTAATTGACGGCATCATCGGGGACGATCTCAGGGTCGGCACAGGCGAATTGATCGTAAATGGACATGTGGGTGACGACCTGATGGTCTTTGCAGGCAATGTAATGATATCGGATGAAGCAGAGATTGGTGGCGATATGACCTTTGGTTCAGGCCAGATGGAACTGAAAGGTATGGTCCAGGGCAATGTCATTGGTGGAGCTGGTGATGTGACCCTGGCAGGCCCTGTGGGTGGTGATGTGGATATTGAGGTCGAGAACCTCAAGGTCCTCCAGACTACACATATCAATGGCAACCTTAAATATTCAAGTCCGGAGGAAGTGTCTATTGCATCCGGCATCGTGGATGGATCCATAGAATTCATTGAAGAAGGACGTAAGGGAGTGGAAAGTATCCCGGGAACATCCATCATAGGATGGCTGATTCGATACCTGTTCTTGCTGGTTATCGGACTTGTTGCCCTGGCATTTATGCCCAACCGGACTGTGGCCATTGCCCAGGCAATTCCCGAGAATCCATTGAAGAACCTGTTATTCGGTCTGGTGCTATTGGTTGCCGGGTTCGTGGTTTCAATCCTGTTATTTGTAACCGTGATCGGCATCCCCTTAGGGATAATAATGTTGTTCGAAACGATCTTTGTCATGTATGCTGTCAGGTTATTTTTCGGCCTATGGCTGGGGAGACAGATATTTTCCCGGCTGGACAAGGAATCCAAACCCTGGATGGACATGGTACTGGGGCTGTTCGTACTGTTCATCTTAACCAGCCTTCCGTGGGTTGGGGGATTGATCTATCTGCTGGTTACATTTGTAGCTGTTGGAGTTCTATTTAAAGCACAGAAACAATTCTACACAGAGCTGAGGGAGCAGAGAATGCTGTAACTTGACAATGCCCTTTGCCATCGTCCCTGTTAAATTGGCAATGATTGTTTTATAGGTGCAATGGTGATTGTGCAGCCATCAAGTGAACTGGTTCATGACAATCATGAGGCAGGTTAAAGGATCTGATAATCCCTCTTGGACTCGTTTTGCTCTTCCACTTCAATAGATCAAAATATAATTAATAAACGTGTAGAATTTGGATAAAATATATATAACTCACTTTCCAATAACTATAATGAATTAACTTACAATAAATTTTCATAAAAAGCGGGGGCTTAATATGAACAAAGAAAAGATCGGCCTTATAATTTTCGCGATAAGTGCTGTACATATGATAGTACTGGGCTGGTTGAGCAGCTGGTGGATAATGGCACTCAGAGATCTAACTCTTGCCCAGATTAACGAAACCATATGGGTGACAGATGGCGCTTTATTCCTGTTATGGGCCTTATCTATCCCTTTAGGGGCATTATTCGCAGGTGTGGGCATATTGCTGTATACAGGGTCGAAAGGTTCACGCATCTGGTTGTTTGGAATTGGAGTATTTCTCATAATACTGCTGGTCCAATTGCTGCCAATACGCACTCATTATCCGCCAATATTTGGTATAGGCGGTGGCTTGATACTGGCATCTTTCTTAGGTATACTCTGGTATTGGGCAAAGAAGTGCACAATACTTGAAGGCGACGCAAAGACGGGGGCTGATTTCCAGTTGGCTGGGTATGTATTTTTCCTGATAGCCATGTGGTATCTGTGCGGTGAACTGGGAGGGCAGTTCTGGGAAGCATTTTCAACTGGAGCGCCTGATAGTCCTGTCAGTATAATGATATATCTCGTGCTTGGATGGCTGTTTCATTTTCTTGGCCATTATAAATCAACGCAAACCACCCTGAAATAAGGATCAAGAAAGTTGTGAACTTGACTTATAAAAGGTTGAAGAAAAAAAATTGATTAAAACTATGGTAGAACTGGCATGTCCCTGACCATTTCGTTTCCTGGCACCGAGCAGACGACCCTCGCCGAGGTCGGAGGCAAGGGCTATTCGCTGATTCGAATGGTTGAGGCGGGCTTGCCCGTACCGCCCGGCGCCGTGCTCACTACAGAGTTCTTCGCGCCCTGGTTCGACGAGATCCAGGCGTCATCGACGTGGACGGCGCTGGCCGATGCGATGCCGGATAAGTGGGCGACCCTATGCAACGAGCTGAAAGGGCTCTGCTCTGCCCTCCCGCTGACGGCGAGCCAGCGTCAAGCCCTGGAGGACCTGCGCAAGAACCTTGCTGCGCTGGGCGGCGACGTGCTGTTCGCTGTGCGCTCGTCCTCGCCCGAGGAAGATCTGGCAACGGCTTCGTTTGCCGGTGGCTACGAAACCCGACTGGGTGTGCGCCCGGCCGATCTGGACGATGCGGTACGACACTGCTTTGCCTCAAGCCTCGATGAGCGCGTGTTCGTCTACAAGAAGGAGCACGGCTTCGACGTTATGTCGCCGCGCATTGCTGTTGTCGTGCAGCAGCAAATCGACAGCGAAGTGGCTGGCGTGGGCTTCTCGCTCAACCCGCTCACGAATGACTACGACGAGGCAGTCATCGATGCAAACTGGGGCCAGGGAGAGTCGGTCGTTGCCGGGCTCGTGTCACCTGACCACTTCCTCATCAACAAGGTCGATCGACAGGTCGTGGAGAAGAAGCTGGGTGCCAAACATGTCTCGATCTGGCTGGGTCCTGACGGCGACACCATCGAGCGGCAGGACCACCGTTCGGCGGAGTTCACCCTCAGGGACGCCCAACTCGGCGAGTTGACCGAAGTGATGTGTCGTATAGAGGCGTTCTTCAAGAAATCAATAGACATCGAGTGGGCCTACGCCAGCGGGAAACTCTACGTGCTGCAGGCACGCCCCATCACCACATACGTGCCGCTACCGCCCGAAATGGTGACCCAACCCGGCGAACGCAGGCGACTATATGCGGATGCTGCGCTATCGCAGGGGATGACCATCAACGCGCCCATTTCACCCATGGGTCTCAACTGGATGGTAAACACGTTCCAATTCCTCTTCGAATCCAAGGTAGGACGACCTGTGAACCTCTATATCCCCCCTGGGGAGGCTCTGCTTTTCCCTGCGGGCGGGCGGATGTACTTGAACCTCTCAAACATAATGTGGCTGGTGAATCTAAAAGCGCTGTCGAATCCACTTGTCAAGGCCAGCGATGCGCTAGGGGGGGAGATCTTGGCAAACGTCGATGCGAAGCGCTACCGCCCAGCCAAGAGACCTTCGTGGATGAAACTCAGAATGCTCAGGTTCATGCCCATGATTCTATGGCGCATGCGCCGCCCGTACTGGAACCTTTTCAAGACCATCCTGTCTCCTGAGCGCGCACACCGGACGTACCAGCTGACAGTTGATGCCTACAAGCTGGAGCTCACCGAGAATGTCGATTACAGCCTACCTTTCGACGAATTTCAGCGGACGTATCGCGCCTCGTTGACGCGAAACTTGGATGTCGTGTTGGCCGCGTTGATCGCCTTTATTTTCGCACTTGGGTCTGTCGATCTTGTGGTCCGCAAGAAGTCGACTGAGGCGGAAGCACTCTCAGAGAAGCTTAAGCTGGGCTTTGCGGGTGATGTTGTCGTCGAAATGGGAATCGCCCTGTTTCGCTTGGCCAAGCTCCTGGACCGATCCGATTTCGAGGACCTGCCCCGCCTGGCCAATCGGATCGAGAGTCGGCAGATGTCGGCGGAGTTCTTGAGGGTGTGGGATGCCTTTGTCGTGAACTACGGGTGTCGGGGTCCTATGGAGATGGATCTGGCAAGACCGCATTATGGAAACGATCCCAATCTCGCCCTTCAACAGATGTCCTTCATGACCATCGACGACGAAGGCTTTGATCCGGAGGTCCCGTACAAGCGCCACATTGAGGAGCGCCACCAAGCCTATGAAGCACTGATGAGCCGCTCTAGTTGGCTGCGGAGGGTGCTACTGCGCCGCATCTATCGGATCATCGATCTGTTTATGGGAGTCCGCGACACACCCAAACACTTCATATCCTTGTTAAACTATGCGACCCGCAAGCGCATACTGATCGAGGGCCAACGCCTGGTCCAGGAAAACCGTCTCGATACAGCCGAAGACGTCTTTGATCTGACCCTTCGCGACCTTGAGTCGGCTGCCCTGAATCCCTCATTGGACCTACGGGAAGTTCGCCAGGAGCGGACGCGCTTCCTCAAGATACTTGAGGCCCAGGTGACAAACTTCCCACGCGTAATCGACTCGCGAGGCCGGATCCTTCGCCCACCTCCGCGCGAGGAGAGACCGGGCGAGTTGAGCGGGATGGCCGTATCGCCCGGTGTGGTAACCGGGCCGATCAAGATGCTTCACAACCCCCACGAGAAGCCCATCGACAAAGGAGACGTATTGGTCGCGTACGCAACAGACCCGGGCTGGACGCCGCTGTTCGTGAACGCTGCTGCGGTCGTGCTCGAGGTTGGAGGGATTCTGCAGCATGGTGCGTTGGTCGCACGCGAGTACGGAAAGCCCTGCGTTGTGGGCATCGACCAAGTGATGACGAAGCTCCACGACGGCCAGATGGTAGAAGTCGATGGGACGGCGGGAGTGATCCGTATTCTGTAGTAACTAGAGAGGAATCGTGATGAGCATCGTGGTAGAGCTTGTCTCAGTATTTGAAGGTAAATCACTATAATGGATATTAGGTATACTGAATTGAATGGTGGTGAAAAATTGAGTCAAACGTTGTGGCGGCACACCCAACCGCAGCAGAGCTGCGGGTATAGTTATTAAGATAATTCATATTCCTTATCACCCACACACAAGAGAAGAGAACTAATTATATTTGATGCGTTACATCTGGATGTGCAATGCTAGAAGATATTTCGTCTGTGTTCATGTCACTGGAACCAAGGGACTTTCGTGTGCTGACAGGTATTGAAGTGGGTATGAAATATCATGAATGGGTGCCTGTTGAGGAGGTATCCAAATACACCAAACTGGATCTGGGTCAGCTGCATTATGTACTTAAGAACCTTGGGATCAAGGGACTGCTGAAGCGCCAGACCCAGCCTTATGAGGGCTACCGGATCTATTTCGAGGGGTACGACCTGCTGGCGCTGAACGCACTGGTGAAGCGGGATTCGTTGTCCGCCATCGGTGAGGAGCGGGGTGTGGGTAAGGAGTCTGTGGTGTATGAGGGGCTGCGGGAGATGGTAGGGGGACTGGGGCAGCAGCCTGTGATCCTCAAGTTCCACAGGGAGGGAAGGACGAGTTTTAAGCAGGTGAAGCGCAAGCGTGAACACCTGGACGGGTTGCAGCATTTTTCATGGATATATGCGGCGCGCCTGGCTGCGAAGCGGGAGTTTGAGGTGATGCAGCGGCTGTACCCTGGGGTGAGTGTGCCTGAGCCTGTGGACCATAACCGCAATGTGGTGTTGATGGCTATTGCTGAGGGGGGCGAGCTGTCTAAGACGAGGGTGGCTGACCCTGAATGGTACTTGGATAAGATTTTAGAGCAGGTGGGGCTAGCATATGCGAAGGGTGTGGTGCACGGTGATCTGAGCGAGTATAATATTTTTGTGAGCGATGAGGGGGTGACACTTATTGACTGGCCGCAGTATGTTGAGGTGGGGGATGTGCGGGCAGGGGAGTTGCTGGAGCGGGATGTGGGTAATGTGCTGGCGTTTTTTAAGAGGAAGTATGGGGTGGAGAGGAATGTGGGGGAGGTTTTGGAGATGTTTGGAGAGGTGGCTGAATGAAGAAGGTTACGTTTGAGCGCAATGATATAGTCAGCAGGGATGATTCTTCTTCTATCGTGAGTGATGGGCTTTTAGCCGACCTCGGACAGCTTATAGACTCTGCAAAATCCCAGGTTGTCCAAACCGCCAATTATGTGCTGGTGGCATTGTACTGGAATGTTGGAAAGCGCATTAAAACTGAAATTCTTGGAAATAAACGCGCTGGCTATGGTAAGGAGATTGTCTTAGCACTGAGTAGAGAATTGACGCTTGAGTATGGGACTGGTTTTTCTGAGGCAAATCTGTGGCATATGATTCGTTTTGCTGATATATACCCTGATGAAAAGATTCTCTACGCACTGAGTAGAGAATTGAGCTGGACGCACTTTAGGCATATTATCTATATCGAGGATTCGCTACAACGTGATTTTTATGCAGGATGTGCCGCACTGAGCGCTGGAGTACCCGTACGCTGCATGCAAAGATACAGGGAATGCTGTATGAGCGGACTGCAATATCAAAAAAGCCTGATGAGCTTATCAGGCAGGAACTTGATACATTGCGGGATGAAGACCGAATGTCTCCTGACCTGACATTTCGCGACCCTTATCTGCTTGATTTTCTGGGGCTTGCTGATACCTACAGCGAGCGTGACCTTGAAGCCAGTATCCTTCGTGAACTTGAGCGTTTTTTGCTGGAGCTTGGTACTGATTTTACGTTTGTGGCACGCCAGAAGCGGATTACGATTGATAGTGAGGATTATTATCTTGACCTGTTGTTCTATCACCGCGGGATGCGCCGATTGGTGGTGATTGAACTCAAGCTGGGTAAATTCCAGGCTGCGGATAAGGGGCAGATGGAGCTTTACCTGCGCTGGCTGGATAAGTATGAGAGGCGAGAGGGTGAGGAGAATCCACTGGGCTTGATTTTGTGTGCCGAGAAGTCTGCTGAGCATGTGGAGCTTTTGCAGCTTGAAAATAGCGGGATACGTGTTGCTGAATACATGACCGACCTGCCGACGCGGGCTGTGCTTGAAGCGAGGCTGCATGAGGCTGTTCGTATGGCGCGGGAGCAGATTGCTGCTTATGAGGGTTAAAAGGTGGAGGGGGTAGAATGAGTGAACATGATCTGAAAATAGATATTCTTAAAGAACTTGAAGTATCAATCCAGGAGGCCAGCCCGGATTTTATGCTTATTCCACCTCAGAAGCGTTTTTCTGTTGACGATGAACACCGTGTTGTTGATTTGTTTTTCTACCATCGTAATATTCAATGCCTGATTCCGGTTTATCTCAAGTTTGGAGATTTGCACAATGATGATATTGAATGGATGAAGCACAATCTGCGAGTGCTTGATGAACATGAGATGTACCAAGATGATGAAAAAGCAATTGGGTTTATTTTGTGTGTTCAGGATAATACGGAGCACGTAGAGCTTGTGCAACAGGAACAAGACAAGGGATGGATTTCTAAAAACCTCATTAAACTGCCACTGCGACAGATTTTTAAGGGAACACTACGGAATGCAGTCCGGCAGGCACGTAAGTAGCTTGCGCCTGGCGAAGTTTATGGACTGGAGATGAAATGATTAGCGCAGAACTCAACCAGCTTTCAGCTTCTGGCATTCGCTAGTGAAAGCGGTATCCAGAGTATAGGGATTCGGGCGTGGAGTGGCAGGGGAATATTTTAGAGTAGGTGGGGGCTGAGTGGGCAAAGGGGCTGCTGGAGCGGGATGAGGGGTAATGTGCTGGCTTTTTTTAAGAGGAAGTATGGGGTGGAGAGGGATGTGGGGGAGGTTGTTGGGGAGATTATGGGATGATTAGGAGTATCAATCTGGTTCATGTTAAAATATTCAGTAAGTTATTTATACAAGTTTCTTAATGGTTTATTCATGGAATGCCTTACTTATGAAATGGTATGGCCGTCTGCAGGATCAGATTAATTCCAAGAAAGTAGTTGAAAAATAGATTACTGAATACACAATTATAACAATACCATGTTTAATCCAAAAGTTTTCATTAGCTACTCCCATGATTCGCAAGATCATATAGATCGAGTATTGGATATTTCAAATCGCCTTCGAAATAATGGGATTAATTGTAATATCGATCAATATGAGATTTCCCCGTCTGAAGGGTGGCCCAGATGGATGGCTAATCAAATTGAAGAGGCTGACTTTGTTCTCGTGATATGCACAGAAAACTATGAGAGCCGATTCAAGGGCAAAGGAGAAACTGGAAAGGGCCTGGGAGTTAAATGGGAAGGGGCAATCTTAACCCAAGAGCTATATGATGCTGGAACTAAGAACACTAACTTCATTCCTGTGATATTCTCCGCAGATGATTCGGCCCACATTCCAGTAATTCTTCGTGGTGCGACACATTATAATATTAATTCTGAAGATAACTATGAAGCTCTTTATCGTCATCTTACCAATCAACCCCACGTCATAAAGCCTGAATTAGGGAAAATACAATCAATGCCACCACGTGAGCGCAAACAAGACTTCCTTGATACGAACTGGAATATCCCTTATTCGCGTAATCCTTTTTTCACTGGTCGAGAAAATGTTTTAGATCAACTACATAATAAACTAACTTCTACTAAATCGGTAGCTTTGTCGCAACCAATGGCAATCAGTGGACTAGGTGGAATTGGCAAGACACAGACAGCAGTTGAATATGCATATCGATACCGTAAAGAATACAAGACTGTTCTTTGGGCTAAGGCCGATTCATATGAATCACTTATCTCAGATTATTCTGCCATTGCAGAATTATTGAATCTACCTGAAAAGAATGAACAAGACCAAAACCTCATAATTACAGCTACTAAACGTTGGCTGGAAGAAAATTCAGGTTGGTTGTTGATTTTAGATAATGCAGATGATCCTAAAATTATCGAAGATTTCTTACCTCTTAAACCAAAAGGGTATATTTTTCTTACTTCACGAGCGCAGTCTTTTGACAATATAGGAATCTCAAATCCAGTCGAACTCGAAAAAATGCTACCAAATGAAGCTAAAGAGTTCTTTTTAGTACGCTCTGGGCGTATTAACCTTAAAGCTGCTGAGATTGAGGCAATTGAGAGTATTGCACAAGAACTTGACTACTTGCCTCTTGCTATGGAACAAGCTGGGGCCTATATTAGCAAAATAAAATGTAGCTTTCAAGATTATCTTTCTAGTTATCGCGAACGTGGTTTGAGGTTGCTAGAAAAATTCCAAGCGTCAACTGGCAAATATCCAAAATCAGTAGCAACAACTTGGTCATTAAATTTTGAACACGTTATGCAAAAGTCCACAGCTGCAGCAGAACTGCTATATGCAAGTGCTTTTCTTGACCATGATAATATTCCATTTGAAATTATTTCCCACGGAGCCAATGAACTTGGTACAGCGATTTCATCTTCCCTTGATAATATTGAAAAAGACCCTCTTGTTTTAGATGAGGTTTTTGAACCGCTTATTCAATATTCACTTATCCACCGCGATTTTGATATACACACATATAGCATCCATCGACTAGTGCAGGAAGTACTCAAGGATCGTATGGATGTACCGACACAAAGACTGTGGAGTGAACGTGTCGTTAAAGCTACAAGTTGTGCCTTTCCTGAAGTTGAATTTTCATATTGGTATTTTTGCGATCAATTGCTGCCTCATGCTCAGAAATGTTTTGATCTAATTGAAAAATGGAACTTGGAATCACAAGAATCTGCTACACTATTAAACGGAGCAGGGTGTTACTTGCGGACACGTGTTCGTTTTGAAGAAGCTGGAATATTTTTAGAACGAGCGTTGGATATCAGGGAAAAAATACTGGATGGGAATCATCCAGATATAGCTAAAAGTCTTAATAGTACAGCTGGACTCTATGTGGACCAGGGGAAATATGCTGAAGCTGAGCCACTTTATAGGCAATCATTAGATATAAGGGAGAAAGTGTTGGAACAGGATCATCCAGATGTAGCAAAAAGTCTCCATAATTTAGCTGGACTTTATAGGAAGCAGGGGAAATATGACAAAGCTGAGCCACTTTATAGGCGGGCATTGGAGATCAGGGAAAGAGTATTGGAGCCAGAACATCCCGATGTGGCTACAAGTCTCAACGATTTTGCTATACTCCTTAGAGAACAAGGGAAAAATGATGAAGCTGAGCTACTTTATAAGCGTGCTTTGGAAATTTTTGAGAAAGTATTGGAATCGGACCATCCAGATATAGCTACATGCCTCAATAATTTAGGTGATCTATATTGTTATGAAGGAAAATATGATGAAGCTGAGCCACTTTTAAAACGTGCATTGGGCATTTTTGAAAATGTACTGGAACCGAATCATCCAGATGTAGCTATATGTCTCAGTAATTTAGCTAACCTCCACAGAAACCATGGAAAATATGATGAAGCTAAGACACTTTATAGCCGTTCATTAGAAATTTCAGAGAAAGTACTAGGGCCATATCATCCAGATGTTGCTTGTCGCCTCAGTAATTTAGGTAATCTATATTCTGATGAAGGAAAATATGATGAAGCTGAGCCACTTTTAAAACAGGCATTGAATATCAGAGAGAAATTGCAGGAGCCTGAACATCAAGATTTAGCTATAATCCTCAATAATTTGGCAAATGTTTACTTAAATCAAAGGAAATATGCAAAAGCTAAACCACTTTACCTTCAATCAATAGAAGTAATAGAAAAATCATTAGGGAAAGATCATATATTTGTCGCTAAATACCTAACAAACTATGCTAATTTTCTACGGCAGATTAGGCGATATCGTGAAGCAATAAAAATTGAACAGCGTGCTAAAGCTATTCATTCTAAAAATATAAATAATTGAATAGAAAGTCGTAAATTAAGTTTAGCAATGAGATTTTTTATTTTTAATTAGTGGCTCATAATCTACATATAAGAAATAACGTACATATTGTATGAAAGTTTGGAGTCTGTCCTCAACAAACACTCCAAGCCGGGGAGAAGGCGAGAAGCGGAAGGAGGTGAGGGTGCCACCATGGCTGTTAAAATATATAATTTATGTGAGTTCCACCGCAAAGAACGCGAAGGGCGCAAAGTTAAGGCAACTACGTCTTTGCGAACTTTGCGGCCTTTGCGGTGAGTTATTCATAAAGCCGGAACAATATCTTTTTTAAATTCAGAAAGAGAAACAAGTTTTCCCTCCTTTTCGTGTTTAAAAATCTCAGAAATGAGTATTCTTTCATCGTCACTCAGGATTGTATCTGCATCCATCCCTTCACTTCCCAGCCGCCCGCCTGAACCACACACCGCCGCACCTTCAAGCTCATAAAAGAACAGCACCCTCAACCCCCTCAAAGTGCGCATCCCCGCTTACAACCTTACACCCAAGACGCTTCTGCTGTGCCACAATCAATGCACACATCATCCCAAAGTCCTTCCCCTTCTTTCTCATCTCGCTCCTTACGCTTGATATCTCTAACCAGTCTTCAGTAGTAATGCAATGGATATCAGACAGCTTCCTTACAATGCGGTATAGCTCTTCAAAGTCCACAGCCTCCCTGATGGCCCAGCCCTTCAATTCTGCAAGGCAGCATTCAGGAGTATATATAACACTATTTTCATCCTCCACCATCCCCTTAACAAACTCGCCCTTTTTTGAACCTATGAAGTATTCTACCCAGGCGTAGGTATCCAAAAGATACGCCATATCACCACAGATCCTCATGCTCAGCAGCGTGCTCACGCTTGTAGGGAGTCTTTCCCTCAGCAATTCCAAATCCTGAGACCATTTCCTTTTTGACTATATCCAGTTCAATGATATCATGTTCTGATAAGCCCAGCTCTTCCACCTTATCCTTGGGGATAATAATTCCCAGGGAATTCCCCCATTTTTTCAGTTCAACTGTTGCGTGGCACATCCTGATCAAATAAAATATTGTGATCTATGGCATATATAGTTATACTAAATAGTATAATCCAACTTATGTCAAACAACACCCTGCCATGCCCGCAAGCTCTTGAAAAACCAGTCCATGCAAGCATCTCTGGCGGCACCGGACTACTAATTCTCCCGCCGCCCCGGCATCTGCACTTTACCCTGCCACCGCAGCCCGTCAGGGCGGCAGTGTGGCAGCCAGCCTTGTGGATTCGTATAGCCGAGTCCAAAGAGAAAGAATGGGAGAATACACTACCTATCAGGAATCAATACGCACAATAAATAAACTATCCAAATTCCACCAGAACTTCATACCTGCGATCTAAAATTCGATTTATTGCTTTTAACTCAGAATCTCTCTCGGAATCCTTTGCTACTGCTGTAGTAGATGTAGAACCGACTGGTCTGATTTTGTGCAAATTCATAATTACCTATATCAATTGAATATTATTAAATATTACATGAAAGGATAAGTAAAACCGGATTTTTACTTATAGACGTCGCCCCTAAAATCAACTCTATGAATTAAGACGACCTTTTGTTCCCATTTAACTTCATAAACAATTCTGAATCTACCTTTTCGTATACGATACTTATTCTTATCACCTTTCAGTTTAGCAACATCAAGGGATTTTATGGGAACTGGGTCATCCTTTAAGATAAAAATTGCCTCTTTGAGGCGTTCTCTATCATGTTTTTGAAGGGAAGATATAAATTTCAACGATTTTTCTTTGATATTGACATCAAATGTCATGCGTCCAGTACCTTAAGAAGTTCAGATTCACTGGAAATTTTATCCCTGCCTTCAATAGCTTTTAGGTCTTCAGGCTCAGGTTCTTCTTCAGGGATCAATCTATCTACAAGTTTTGAATAAAGGTTCGTAAGCATATCAAGGTCTGTACGAATTTTTCTTAATTCAATTACAGCTTCGGTTTCCATATTGTTGTTATTTGAGATTCTAACCTTATAAGTGTTTACCACTACCTTGCCGCAAAAAAAATCGGCCTCAACTTACACCATCCCTGCCCCACCCGCAGGCTCTTGAAAGACCTGTACCCAGCAAGCACTCCCGGCGCCCCCTCTAACCAATCCTCCAGTCGCCCGCCAGAACCACACCCGGCTGCCCCCCAGCATGCACTTGTTACCGCAGACAGGTGTCAATGAGAGCTTTTTTAAGATAATATTAATATTTCCGGTAAATCTTGCTTCTGTGCCCCATTTCAATAACTATGATCAACAAGCGATCATCCTGGATATCCAGGATTACACGGTATTCACCAACACGATTAGTGAAGAGGGGATGACGTTTTGCCCCTTTGATCTTCTTGACACAAGAATAAGGTTCGCCTTTGATACCATTGATCGATTGAATAATGTTCTGCGCAATATCCAAAGGGAGCTTTTTAAGATCCCTCTTTGCTTTTGAGGTATAGTTGACCTTGTAGCTCATGACAGGTCAAACTCTTTCATGATCTCTTCTTCAGAATGAAGGCGGCCCTGTTTGATATCTTCAAGTGCCTCTTCTATACCAAGTATCGCTTCATCGCTGAGTGGATCTTCATCGATCGCCATATTCGCCAACCGTTCTACAACTGAACTATATGATTCACGTGGATAACGTTTCAGAGATGTCAACATATCCTTCACTCTGGGATCTATGCAGATAGTTGTAGTAGCTGCCATATAGTTATCTATAGGTATCTATATATTAAATATATATTGGTATAGATGTGCCCGACACCCAACCCCTCTGCACTATATCCTGCCACCGCAGCCCGCCAGGGCCGCACGGTGGCAGCCAACCTTGTAGATTCGTGCGAGTTTCGAACCGCATATGAACGAGAATAAACGCAGATATCCTAGCTAAATTAAGATTATACTATATTTATACCATATAATCAAATTTAAAACTAATGATTGCCGTTATCTGTCTTAATCTGCGTTTATCTGTGGTTAATAATAAAATTGAAATAATTCTAGTCCCTATCCATCCTTTCACATCCCAGCCGTCCGTCAGGACCACACCCTGCTGCCCTGCCTGTGCAGGGGAATGTGGGTGGGTGCTGCCGGTGGAGCCCGTGGGTGTTAAAATATATAATTTATGCGATAGTGCACCACAAAGAACGCGAAGCCAGACCACAGAATCCTTCGCGTTCTTAGCGCCCTTTGCGGTGAAATTATAAGAAAGCAAACCTTCAATCCGTGTAAATCAGTGTGAATCTGTGTCTTGAAATACTAACTTTCCTCCCACACCCCTTCAATTCTGCAAGATATTAACCTGAACACCTCTAAAAAAAAGATGGACATCTATCTTGATATCATCAAAGGGGGTAGATTCCCTTACCCTGTTTGTAATGAACTAAGCGAAATACATGACACAAAAGAAAGAGAACCATTCTTTTTAATACCCTGCCCCATCCAGCGCCTCATTCACCAGCCCGTCAATCCTTGCCAGCCGCTTGTCGGTCCTGCGGACATGCTTATGTTTGACAGAGCCGAATTTCTTCCTCATCGTCGATACCTTACCGAACAGCGGCTTCAAATTCTCGGCCTTAACCCTGTACTGCCCCTTCAACTGCTTGACCAGCAGTTCGCTGTCACTGTAATGCTCCACATCATCCTTGCAGTAGCGTGCGGCACGCCCCAGTGCTGCGACCAGCGCCTGGTATTCGGCCTCGTTATTAGTGCCCTTCCCGATATATTCGGACTTCTCTTCGATGGCATTCCAGTCCTGGTCATAGATACCGTATCCAATAGCGGACGGGCCGGGATTGCCCCTTGAGCCCCCGTCAGTTACCAAAAAGATCTTTTTATATTTTGACATTATCCCTCTCTCAGTATATGAGTAGTATGAACTTTACATATAGGAAATTATAAACGCATTTCGATATCGATATAGGTAATTTTCTTAGTTTCAATCAAATCTATTGACAGGATTTACAGGATTGGATCGTATCCTGTCAATCCTGTAAATCCTGTCTGCAATTTCCATTTTCTTGAAACACACTCCATTATGTATTTGTAACATAAACAATATTCTCAACATCAATGTCAGGAGGAATGACCACTGGACCTTGAAAAGATCGCACACGAACTCCGTACCTTTGAAGGACTGACACGAAAGAAACCCATAGCAGACATTGTAAATATCTTCGAGACAGTACGCGAAGAATACGGGTGCTGTATAGTAGATTTCGGGGACGATGCAGCAGTCCTGGATACGGGCACCGATGATGTGGTACTGTTCGCAGCCGACGGGATATGGGGTCGGCTCCTGGATGCCAGTCCCTGGTGGGCAGGCTACAGTTCGGTACTTGTTAACATTAATGACATCTCTGCCATGGGCGGCAGGCCCCTGGGTATGGTCAATGTACTTGCCAGCAGCAAAAAAAAAGCATGTCTGGAACTGCTAAACGGCATCAAGGCCGGCATCTCTAAATTCGGCGTCCCGATGGTGGGAGGACACCTGCATCCCGACACACCACATACATCGCTATCAGTGGCCATTGTAGGTACAGCCAAAAAGGACTGCCTGATTCGCAGCGATACCGCAAAGACCGGGGATGTGATCATTGCAGCGTACGACATGGATGGGCAAGTGGGCCCAAATTCTCCGTATAGCTGGGACACCACCACAATGAAGGACCCTGCCGAAGTCAGGGAGAAATACCTGGTAATGCAGACCATAGGTGAAGCGCATGTCGTCAATTCAGGCAAGGATATCAGCAACCCGGGCACCCTTGGTACACTGGGAATGCTGCTTGAGACCAGTCATAAGGGTGCGGTTGTAGATATGGAAAAGATACCAGTGCCTGATGGAGTGGACTTTATCCAGTGGCTCAAGATATATCCTGCCACTGGATATATTGTAACAGCCGCCCCTGAAAATGCCAGTCGCTGTATCGAACTGTTCGAAGAAGTGGGTATTACTGCCTGCATAATCGGTGAGATCACTGACGATAAACGCCTGACCATGATACACAAGAAAGACAACTGCCAATTATTTGATTTCAACAAGGACATTATCACAGGTATTACCCTGTAGCTTTGCGGGAGGTGCCAGTTATTCCTGATATTAAAGGTATAGCCAGGTCGACCCTGGAGTTCATTATTGAGGTTTCCCGCTCATCGGCACCTAATGAGTTTGCAGGGTTGATGCGGGCCGAGGAAGGGGTCATCAAGGATGTGATATTCCTGCCAGGCACAGAATCATCACAGGTCAGTGCCGTTTTGAGATTATACATGATGCCCAATCTCAGTATCGCAGGTTCTGTCCACAGCCACCCATCATCCAATACCAACCCATCAAGGGCAGACCTTGCACTGTTTGCCAGGATAGGAGATTACCACATCATTGTAGGTGCACCGTATAGTATGCGTTCATGGCGCTGCTATAATGCGAACGGTCATTCCAGGGTGCTGGATGTTCTGGACATCGAGTTCGATGATGACGAAGAAGATTTTGAATTGTTTTGACCCACCATAAAACAGACAATATATATATAATTTGTATAATTTTATATCAGATGCAATTTGTCAGGACATGGTTTGGAATTTTTTCAGTTGATGACGGGAAAATAAATTCCTGTAATCTTTACCAAAAAGATGTTAAGAGCCTTGCAGGCCGGTTACAAGAAATACCTGAGGCACTGGAATGCAATGATGTCTGCGGGATTGATATACGCAGTCTGGCAAAGGATTGGGGCTTTATTGCATCGGAAAATGAGTATGATGAACTGTTCCGTGAGGTGAACATAGAATATGCCATGATGCAGGTCACTGCATCCGGATCAGATGAACATATCCTTATCCGGTTCATTGATGCCCTGGATGACCTTGACAAAAACACAAATGCACTGTCAGAGAGGTTAAAGGAACTGTATGACCTGCATTTTCCGGAACTCGGGTTAAAGGGAGAGCCGCTTGCCAGGTTCATATCAAGGCATGGTGTCAGGAACGATATTTCAAACTGGAAAATCGAAGATGAAAAAATCCTGGAGCGGGCCAGGAATTCATCAGGAATGGAACTGCCAGGACCATGGGGGACAAGTATAATTGAACTGGCTGCCAGTATTGCCGGGTTATATGACAACAAGAACCGGATATCACTGGACATTGAGGAATACATGAACAACAACTTACCCAACCTTTCGGCCGTAGCCGGTGCCCACATCGGTGCCAGGCTGCTTGGCATTGTCGGGAGTTCAAAAAAACTTGCCAGTATGCCTTCAAGCACTATCCAGGTACTTGGGGCCGAAAAAGCACTGTTCAAACACCTTAGGGGGAATGCCCCTTCACCCAAACACGGTGTAATATTCCAGCACCCCCTGGTCAAAGAGTCACCCTGGTGGCTGCGTGGTAAGATCGCAAGGGTGGTGGCTGCCAAAATATCAATTGCCGTGCGGATAGATTATTACTCAGGGACATTTGATGACGATATTGCTAAAGATTTGTACAGGAAAGTGGATGAGCTACATAAAAAATATCCAAAACCCAGGAGAAAGAAGAAATAAACCAATTTAAGTATACGAAGACCTCGTGCTTTTAGTATAGGGATAGTTATTTTAAGCAAGCATCAACAAACCTAATCGGGAACTCCTGGTAAGAAGCTGCATGCAAATGTGAATAAACAGCCAGTGTATTTCCTGACATCAAGCCGTCATACATCTCTTTTATACCTGTGCCCCTTGTCAGTTTAATCCCGAACTTTGCATCCTTTGGCAGGTCGATGATCTCTGAATGATGGAACTCATGCCCCAGGAACATGTTCTCTTTATTGCCTACCGGAGTATCCTTAATAAAACTGCCCTGGCTGTAGCTTACCACCCTGGTCTGCCCCATCAATGTCTTGCCTGGCAGTGCGCCCACCATCAGGTGTTCCCCTTCAGGCATATCTGCACTGCGGTAGGACGATGATCGTATCTTTCCGGTTATGAGTGCCTGGGTCAGGTACATAAGCCCCCCGCATTCTGCAAAGATAGGAAGACCTGATCGGGACATCTCTTTGATGTGGTCCCGCATTTCCTCGTTGGCAGCCAGTTCGGGTGCAAACAGTTCAGGATATCCTCCGCCTATGTACATGCCGTTCACATCAGGTGGGTGAATATCGTTCACCGGACTGAAATATTCCAGTTTTGCACCTGCCATCTCAAGCAGGTCCAGGTTGTCCCGGTAATAGAAATTGAATGCCTCATCCAGCGCTACACCTATAACAGGTTTTTCGGCTATCTGTCTGGGAATGAATACTCTGGGTTCGGGCTTCTCAATCGGTATTGCGCCCCCGGCAATGTCGATCAGCGTATCTATCTCGATCCCTTCCCTGATGATATCCCTTATCCCGTTTATGCGCTGGTCAAAATCATCCAGCTTGCGCCGCCCCTCCATAACAGGGATGAGCCCCAGGTGACGCATACTTATCTGCATGGATTCATCGCGTTTTACCTCGCCTATGACCGGGGTCTCTGTGTATGTCTCTATGGCCTCCCTGGCCTTACGGGAGTGCCTGACCCCGCCGATATTGTTCAGTATTACGCCTGCAATGTTTATCTCAGGGTCAAAGGACTTGTATCCCATTACCAGTGCGGCCGCACTGCGGGTAATACTGCGGGCATTGATGACCAGGATAACAGGACAGTCCAGTATCTTAGCTATCTGTGCCGTACTGCCAATATCACTTAAACCCTCCAGTCCTTCATACAGCCCCCTTACTCCTTCGATAACGGCAATGTCAGCACCGCCTTTAAAATCGATGCCGTGATGAAACACTTCCAGTACTGTGTTCCTGGACATGAGGTGCCCGTCCAGGTTGCGGCTGGGACGGCCCGAGACCTCGGTATGGTAGCTGGGGTCGATATAGTCCAGCCCCACCTTGAAAGGCTGTACGCGCATTCCCCTGTGACTCAGTACCGATATCAGGCCGGTGGAGATGGTGGTCTTGCCACTGGATGAGCGATCACCTGCTATAAGTATGCGGGGAATATCCACTAATTCCCTGATCTGTTCCGCTTCATTCATGTAATAGGTCAAGAGACTCTAAAACTATAAATTAATATTTGTTGGGGTTATGTAGAACATATGAGACTGGCTGCACTTACATCAGGCGGGAAGGATTCTATTTATGCTATACAGCTTGCGATAAGGGAAGGGCATGAGATCTCGGACCTTGTGACAATTGAACCGGACAGGGATGATTCCTACATGTTCCATTCTGCAAATATCCATATGGTCGACCTGATATCCAGGTCGGCTGGCATCCCGCTGACTACACGAACCACCCAGGGCTTAAAAGAGAAAGAACTGGATGACCTGGAAATGGCTTTAGGGCATCTGGATGTTGAAGGGGTGGTGGTGGGGGCCATCGAATCCGAATACCAGGCCAGCCGCGTCAGGCGTATATGCAATACGCTGGGTATTGAGATGGTGGCGCCATTGTGGCACATTGAACCGGAACTGTTGGTAAAGGATATGATCCGGGTCATGGATATTATGATAGTCCATGTATCTGCCATGGGCCTGGATGAAGAATGGCTGGGCAGGACCATTGATGGTTCTACGATCGATGCGCTGATAGACCTTAACAGGCAATATGGGATACATATCTGCGGTGAGGGTGGTGAGTATGAAACACTTGTACTGGATGCTCCATTATATAGGTCAAGGATCGAGATACTTGATGCTGAGATAATCTGGGAAGGGGATAGGGGCATCTACCAGGTGAAGGATGCACGACTTATTGGTAAATGAGATCGATATTTCTATATCTGTGAAAAATAGTAAATGGTAGGATTGGATAGTTATTAAAAATTAAAAAGTAAGACTCTCCCCTTCCTACCCTTATAATTCGAATTTATTGTAATAT
>SWBW01009741.1_pt1 | contig 40056 bp, 25 predicted proteins | sample 4693041 | NCBI WGS metagenome assembly SWBW01 (sample SAMN10267271, study PRJNA491770) | bioreactor metagenome | isolation source: DHS bioreactor inoculated with marine methane seep sediment | place: Japan: Omine Ridge, Nankai Trough | collected 2006-05-06 | reverse complement strand
TTTTTAAACTGGGTCAAAATCTCAAATTGCTTGATTGCAAATCTTGAAAGATAAATGGTATGCGGTTTTTCGTTTTTGCTGTTCTCGGTTGGGATAGTCCAAACGCCGGATTTTAAGTCGAGATGTTGCCATTGCGCTTTGGAAAGTTCACCAACACGGCAGCATGTTGAAAGCATGATCCATATAGCTGCTTCTGTGGTAGGCATAAAATGGGCGTCAGGCATTTGGAGTTTTAGCTGCCTGATTTCATCCTCGCTCAATACCCTGTCACGTTCTACGGATTTACCGCCAATCTTGGCTTTTCTAATGCTTGCAGTAGGGTCGAACTCGATAATGTCACGATCAACGGCATATCTAAACATTTGCCGCATCAATGACAGAATCAGTTTAGCCATTCTGTTTACGCCACGAAGTAAAAGCTTGTCGGTGACTTCGGTAATATGGCCTTTGCGTACATCGGCAACAGCCAAACCGCCCAGGATGGGCAACACGTCTTTTTCAAACATGCGCCTAATTTCTTTGCCGCCGTCTTTTCGATTTTGTAAGTCGGTCGCGGCCCATCGTTCAAATAAATCATTGACGGTAATTAATGATTGCAGACGGGCCAACTCTGCTTGCTCTTGCAGTTGCTTTTGACGTTGGCGTTCCTGCTCCAGCTTTTTTTCAAGCATAGGGTCAATGCCGGTTTTGACTTGCTGCTCGATCTGGTCTCGTTCATTACGTGCTGCTGATAAGGTTGTACTTTTTAAAGTTAACCATTGCTGCTTACCATTCATCCGGTAGCAGTACCGAAAAGAAATTGCTCCACCCGCTTTTATTGAGCGCACCCTAACGAATAATCCGCCACCATCACGGATATTTTGATCTACTTCAGTGGGTTTTAGCTTTCTAAAAGCGAGGTCGGTTAATAGGTTTTTTGCCATTTTTATTCCTGATATCTGGGCTAACTTCGGGCTAACACCGGGCTAACAAATTTATTGGATTTAAATAAATTGTAATGGATGAGCTTGGACAAATCAATATGATAATGTATTGAAATTAAACATTAATTTTTATTGTGCTCGGACTGATGTGGATGGCAAAAAACAATAAATTACCCTTATGGGGTGCAAGGGGTAGAAGGTTCAAATCCTTTCGCCCCGACCAATTGAATCAATGACTTATAAAAATCATTAAAAGCAAAAAATCACTCTCGGGATATCTTTTCTGATTAGGTGAATCACAAAAGCAGGTATTACTAAGCACTCGTTTCCTTTAGGCATTTATCAAAGTCATCGATGACGCTGAAGGAACTACAGAACTGGCTGGAGCAGGAACAGGCTCTGAGTGTTTCGATTTCGGCCATTGATAAGTTTATCCGGGACAAACTGGGCTATCGCTATAAAAAAACGGTGATCGCCTGTGAACAGCAGCGCAAGGATGTCGCTATAACCCGAGAGCAATAGCAAGCCTGGCAGAAAACCTGCGATCTGTCGAAGCATGTTTCTGGACGAAACGGGCGTATCCACGGCTATGATCCGCCGCTATGGACGGGCCTTGGGCGGTGCTCGCTGTCAGGATGCCGCACCGGCAGGTCATTGGCAGACCATGACCTTTATTGCCGGCTTGCGTGCCGACCGGCTCACGGCCCCTAGTGCCTGAACCAGGCTATGACGGGCGAAGCCTTTAAGGAATACCTGCGTTCACAACTGGGGCCGACCTTGAAACCCGGCGATATCGTCATCTGTTACAATCTGCCGGCGCATAAGGTGGTGGAGGTTCCAAGACCTTGTTGAAGCGCACGGGGCGTCGATCAAATACTTGCCGTCCTACAGTCCTGACCTGAATCCGATCGAGCAGGTCTTTGACAAGCTGAAGGCGCTCCTGCGCAAGACGGCGGAACGCACTTACGATAAGCTTTGGCGGCTCACTGGTAAACTGTTGGATGAGTTTTATGCTGATGAGTGCCTCAATCTCTTTAGACGCTCAGGCTATGCTTCTAGGTAATGGATAAATGCCCTAGATTACCTGCTTACTTGCCAATCAATTTTGCGGTACGTATAAAAAAACCACCATTTAGGCCACAGTTATTTTCAGCTACTTTAAATGCCTCCGTATTCGGATCGATAGTGATGGTATTTGGGTCTATTGATCGCGCAGTAAAATGATCACTGCCTACGGTTACTAATAACTGGTTGCCATTTTCGGTCGCCGTGCCCGTAATCTCACAAGTCCAAGCGCCTTGTTCAGGGTCAGCGGTCTGGATAGATATCAGATAATTTTTATTTCCTGTCGGGTAAACTGTCATTATGCCAATATCCTTTTTTTCATATTGACCAGCAAACACAGATAGTTTTTTATCTGCCCCCAATACAGCGAGACGTTGTTGGTAAGCACTTGAAATACAATCAATATCGTTTTTACATTTATCGCGCAATTTGATCCATCGAGCCTGATCCTGGCGTAAACGGGATTTAAAGGTGTCATTATTAGAAGCGTCGATAAAACCTTTCTAAAGCGGCGGGGTCAGGTCTAGATTAGTAGTATTGTTTGCTAATCATCAAGGTTGAACAGCCAGCTCCCCGATCCCTCCCCCTCACAAATCCCGGCGTGCGGAATTACCGTGCTGAGCGTTTCAAAACTCTTCGCTTTGAAAAAAAGGAGCGGGTTGAATTATAAAATAAACACAGCTCTTTTATTTCTCATTTCCAAAAAAAAGCTGTGAGTCTAGACCTGACCCTTCTGTGTGACCCTTCTGTGCGTGCAAATTGCATCTGGTCGTCAATGACCAGGGCGAAATCCTGTCATTCTGCATAACCGCCGGCAATGTCGATGACCGAAAACCGGTACCCAAACTGGTGAAATCATTGACCGGCAAGCTGCGACGTTTGTCAAAATAGTTGTCGTGTTTTCTATGCTGCCTGGCCTCTAATTCCGTTGTTCGATGCACCCTCCTTGTCCGGATTGAGCCATACCTCACCGACAGGCGACCAATTCCTGGTGTCACCACGCCATCGCTCAGGCCGTCTTTGCCGGGCGGTTTCGTAAACGGCTTTTCGCGCTGCCAGGATTTGATGATCAGACCCATGGTGACGTTCGGCAGGGGTGACAAAACGAATACCGCTATGCCGATGCACCTCGTTGTACCCGTTGACAAAGCCATGGACCCAGGTTCTGGCCTCTTCGAGGCTGTTGAACGGTTTCGATGGATAAGTCGGCGTATACTTCATCGTGCCGAACAGACTCTCCGAATAGGGGTTGTCATTGCTCACCGAGGGCCGACTGAACGAGGGCACCACACCCAGTCGCTGCAGAGTGGCCAGCATTGTCGCACCCTTCATCGGTGAACCGTTATCGGCATGTAGCACCAAGCCTTTTTGGGTGATGCCTTCCGCCAGGCACGCCTTTTTGATCAACAGCGCGGCATATTCGGCTTTTTCATGTTCATGGATTTCCCAACCGACGACCTTGCGGCTGTAGATGTCCATGACCAGATAGAGCCGAAAAAACAGCCCGGTTACGGTCGAGGCACAATAGGTAATGTCCCAACTCCAGACCTGATTGGGACCGGTCGCCCGATAGCCTTTGGGCTTGGCAACGTTTCTCGGCGCCTGCGCCTTGCCGCGGTGGCACAGTTGATCCGCCTCTCTCAATACGCGGTAGAAACTGGACTCAGAAGCGAGGTAAATCCCCTTGTCCGCCAAGGCCGGCACGATCTGTGAAGGCGGCAAGCTGCGGTAGTCTTCCCGGTTGCACAGCGCCAGGATCTGTTGTCGTTCCTCCAGACTCAGTTTATTCGCCGGTGTCGGCCGCTCGGCTTGTGGCCGGCCGTCTTCTTTCACCTCGTGGTCCTGGGTCCAGCGCTGGTAAGTTCTCAGACTGATCTCCAACACGTCACAAGCCTGCTTGGCCGAGGCACCGGCTGCCACCGCTTCTTCGATCAGATTGACAGCTTTACGGCGATCTGAGAGCCTGATCATGCGTCCTCTCCGTCCCCCCAGATCGCCTGGGCTTTTTTTCTTAGCACCAGTAAGGCGGCCGTTTCGGCCAAGGCCTTTTCTTTATTCCTTAAATCCCGCTCCAGTTCCTTGATCCGCTTTTCATCCGCTTTGCGCGCTTCCTTTAACCGTTGGCTCTGGGCTTTGTCCCAGTCATTCGCCTGCTCACACGCCTCCCGCCAGGTTCTGACCTGTTCAGGGTAAAGGCCCCTTTGCCGGCAGTAGGCTGATAACTCGGCCTCGTTCATTGCCGCTGTTTCTATCACCGCCGCGAATTTGTCCATCGCGCTCCAGCCAGAAGGCGTGCTATCGCCATCAGGCAGCAAGCGGCCTTCAGCTCGGGCTGCTTTTCTCCAGTTGTACAGGGTCGCTTCAGAGATAGCTTCCTCTTTGGCTAACGCTGGAATGGTTTTGTTATGTGGCGGAAGCATTTTTTTCAGGACTGCTTCCTTCCGCTCTTGTGGGTATTTCATTCGTTTGCCTTGTTGCCCCCATCATGGACTCTCATTTAGAGTCCAATTCTAATGGAATGACAACTATCCTGACACAGGGGGGTTGAATGCGGCCACTAAGCACAGACATCGAAGAAACGTTAGGGACGGGGTTACAAACCCCGTCCCGCTTGGTTTCAGTAATTCGCGATGCGGCACATACAAATCAAAGGGGCTGCCTGTATCGTGCGGATGCATTGTAGGGGCGGACCTACGTGTCCGCCCTGTTTCGGGTGCATAACGGGTTATCGGAGAACCGTTGGCCAAAGGTGAACCGTTGAGCAAGGGCGAACACACAGGTTCGCCCCTACGTGTCTGTTCATTTTATGGTATCAGGGCGTCAATCCGTAGGAATTGCCAGATTAAAACGCCTGGGAATCAAGGATGGCCGTATGGCGGCTGAATCGTAGGGTGGATTTGCCTTGGCAATCCACCAACAAACGGAGCCTTGAAACCGTCATGTTCCGCAATGTTACCGGCCTGCTTGAAATGGCGGTTTGCTGCGCGAAACCGCCCTACGCGTTACGGGTTTGTAATTCGACAGTTTGTAACCATTAAATTCGAGGTAAGAAAGATGCTAAAAAGTTACGAAGCATTCTATGACAACGGTAAATTGAAATGGCTGGGTATTCCGCCGCATATTAAAAAAGCCAAAGTGATCGTCGTGGTCGAAGAGGAAGAATTTGAAGCCGCGCATGATCAATCAATCAAACAACTAAAGGGCATGGCCCCTAAACCCGCGCATGCAGTCAGCTTGGAAGATATGGATAAAGCCATTCAAAATGAAGGGGCAAAACGTTGATCGGGCTGGATACCAATGTCATCATCCGTTATATCGTTCAGGATGACGAACAACAAGCCAAATTGGCAACGGATTTGATCGAAAGTCAATGTTCCAGCGAAAATCCGGTATTTATCAACGAAATTACGCTATGCGAAATCGTATGGGTGCTAAAGCGCGCTTATGGTTACGAAAAAACAGTGATTATAAACATTTTAAGACAATTGCTGGTCAGTCGGGAATCACTATTTCATCGCATTCTGAAGCATGGGCGGCATTTCATGATTATGAAAACGGCAATGCCGATTTTTCGGATTGCTTTATCGTCCTGCTAAACAAACAAAGAGGTTGTCCGTTTACGTATTCGTTCGATAAGAAAGCCTGCCAGCACGGTCTTTTTAAATTGTTGTCCTGAAAGGTTGTAAGTACCGAACAACAAAAACAGCCACCATGAATAAAACCGAACTTCCCGATAACTATCCCCAATGGCTGGCAGGGCTGAAGAGACAAATCGCCTCGGCCCAGCAGCGCGCCGCTTTAGCCGTCAACCAGGAGTTGATCCGGCTGTACTGGCAGCTCGGCATCGACATTTTACAGCGCCAGGCCGAGCAGGGCTGGGGCAGCAAGGTGATCGAACGGCTGGCTGAGGACTTGCAGCAGGCTTTCCCGGATTTAAAAGGATTTTCGGCGCGGAATATCAAGTACATGCGCGCTTTCGCGGAAGCCTGGCCGATAACCGCGGCATCACCCTCAATTGTGCAACAGCCTGTTGCACAAATTCCCTGGGGCCATAATCTGGTGTTGCTGACCAAGCTGAAAACGCCGGAGCAGCGCCTATGGTATGCCCGTAAAACGATAACGCATGGCTGGTCGCGCAATGTGCTGGTGCATCAGATTGAAAGCGGCCTGATGCAGCGCGAGGGCCAGACGTTCAGCAATTTCAGCCGGAACTTGCCCGACCCGCAATCCGAACTGGCTCAGGCAACGCTGAAAGACCCTTATATCTTCGATTTTTTGAGCATAGGCGCAGAAGCGCGCGAACGCGACATAGAACAGGCGCTGACGCAGCATATCACTCAGTTCCTGCTGGAACTGGGCGCCGGCTTTGCCTATGTCGGGCGGCAGGTCGAGCTGAACGTGGGCGGCGATGATTTTTATCTGGATTTATTGTTCTACCATCTGAAATTGCGCTGCTATGTCGTCGTGGAGCTCAAAACCGGCGATTTCAAGCCGGAGCATGCAGGACAGAGTTTTTATTTAAGCGCGGTGGATAGTCAGATCAAAAGCGAACAGGACGCCCCCAGCATCGGTTTGCTGTTATGCAAGACCCGCAACAAGCTGGTCGCGGAATACGCCCTGCGCGACAACAACAAGCCGATCGGCGTCGCAGAATACCAGTTGGCCCAGGCGCTGCCCGCCGATCTGGAAAATCAGCTGCCCAGCATCGAACAGATCGAGCGTGAACTGGAAAAAGAGGCTTGAAACATTGGTTTTATAACCGGTTGAAAATACAAAAGGTATTTCGCCGGCTGTTTATTGATGAAGTTTAGTTAAATTCAGGACAAAAGGACCGATTAATGGACAATTTAGCTTTGAGCGCTCTGCAGTTGGATTCCAGACTCGATCACTGTATGGTTTATCAGTATCGGATTGTTTATCACAAGTTTGATGAAACTGAGGCAGGTGAAAAGCTGGCCCGGAAAGCAGCTTATGAATTATGGAAGGTTAACAATTTTGGATTGCTGACCAATCTGGGCGCTAGCAGCATTCTCTCCTTAAAATCATTATCACAGCTCTCAATCGATTCTCCCCTGTTGCAGGCGAGCTTGAAAGCGGACGGACAGCTGGAACTCGATTGCGGCAATGAGCAGCACCAGGAAGCCTTGCAAAGATTGGTCAATCAGGACATTAATAAAGCCGCCTGGAACCTGAAACAGGCCAGCGAAGGCAAACTGGATTGTAGAAAAGCAACCGGCGGCCCCTTATTCACGGCCGAAGCAGGCGCTAAACAGCAATAACAGCAATAACAGAGCGACGGCTCAAAGCAACCTTGAATTAGCACAGATCATCATCCTGCGGTATCGCATCATCTCTCCATTCAAGAAAAAAACAGCTGCCTCCCAGGCAGTTGGCCAGGATGGCAATCAGATGGCTAGGGTCTAACATGAGAGCTCTATCACATTTATTTGCATCCAATTTGACGCAGAGCTTAATTTCCTTATAGTTTCCGGCCTTAAATTTTCCTTAAATTTATCTTAAAAAGACAAAGTCATCAAAAAGACGGCGTTTAAAATTGCTTGTCCAAAAAAGTGAAGACTTCACAGATATGGATAGTGTTTTGCGCCTTTATTGGCAATCATTCAGCAAGAGCAAGAAATTTAAAATTGAGTTTATGTCCGGAAAATAGTCATTGCCAGTGAACTGCCAGGCAAGGTCAGCGTTTTAAAGTCTGCGTAGCAGGTAAGCTAACGAACTGCCGTTCTTGATCACGTTGATGTGAATGAAGATGCTAGCTAGTTCTTAATACATTTTTAGCAAAGCATAAGGAAGAAGATTCGTGGAAAGGTTTATCCGTAGTCTAGTTCAGAGCTGTACCCTAACATTCGTGTTGTTCTGTTTCGCTGCTCCGGTTCAGAGTGCTCTTTCCACGGAAGTTCAGAAAGGACTATCCTGGCTGGAAACCCAGGTACAGGCCAATGGCACCCTCGCCAATGAACCAGCTTCACCGGCTACGCCCTTGCAAAACCGCGCTGAAGCGCTGTTTACCCTTAAGCTACTGGCAACCATCCCGGCTTCATTGACTGATACCGTCTTAGCGAACGGGGAGGACAGTACCGAATACCTTGCACGGCGCGCTATCGCCGCGACCATGACGGGGCAAAATGCGGATGCCGTTATCGCACTGCTCGAAGCCAGACAGAATGCCGATGGCGGTTTCGCGGGCATTCCCGGCCATGAAAGCGCCGTGCTTGATACAGCCATGACGTTGTTGGCATTCAAGTCGGCCGGCTACACATCCTCCACCACAATCACCAACGCACTTGGATTTCTCGACCAATCCGCCAATCCCGACGGCGGTTTCGGCCTGTCCGCAAAGAACGGCAGCAGTCTTTATGTCACCAGTTACGCCCTGCAGGCACTGCAAGCGTATAGCCAGTCCTATGCCCTATCCCAACCCATCGCACGCGCCAGACAATGGCTGTTGTCGATGCAGCAATCGGGCGCTTATGCCGATACCCTGGACAATGCCATGGCTGTACTGGCCCTGGCCGATATCACACCCGACGCCGGCAGCTACAGCGGCGCCGTTAGCGCGCTCGCCGCGAGTCAGCAGGCTGACGGCAGCTGGCACAGCGATCCTTATCTGACCTCGCTGGCATTGCGGGCCTTGTTCAAGGCGTCTCAAGGCCCAGCCGTACCGACGGCCGGACAGATTGCCGGCACGGTAATCGATGCCGCCCTACAGACAGGGCTGGGCGATGTCCAGATTCAACTGCTGGAAGCCCCTGCGCTGACGAGCGTCAGCAGTCCGGATGGTAAATTCACTCTCGACAATGTCATGCCCGGCACTTACACCGTACAGATCGGCAAAGCCGGCTACGGCATGGTCAATGTCGGCAATGTCACCGTTAGCGCAGGCAGCCTGTACAATCTGGGCACTATTGCGCTATCGCCGGCGGCCAACACCGCCACGCTCAGCGGTCGAATCAGCGATGACACCGGCGCGCCTGTCGTCGGCGCAGCCATTGTCGTTACTGTAAACGGTACCGACACGACAGCTACCTCGAACGCCGCCGGCGATTACCAATTGACTGGCTTGCCGCTGGGATCGGCGGCAATAACCGTGAGCAAGTCCGGTTACGATACGGCAACCGCCAATGTGCAGTTGACCGCGGGTGCGTTGTTTACTTTCTCGCCCAGCCTGTATCCTGCCAATACGACGCCGACAACGGTAGAACTGCGGGTCAGAGTCCTGGATACTGCCAATTATCCCATCGCCGGCGCAAAATTGACCGTCGGGAGCCAGACCGCTGCCAGCGATGCCGACGGCAGGCTGATTTTGACCGGCCTAAGCGCGGGAGTCTTCTCGGCGACGCTCGAGGCATCCGGCTTCACAAACGTCACGCTGAACGGCGCCTTGATCGCCGGCATAAATAATATCGGCGATGTTCATCTGGCCGAACTCGCCACGACCTCAACCTTGTCCGGACAGGTCACGGACACCGCCAGCCAAAAAACTATCGGCGGCGCCGTCGTACTGATGCAAGGCTCCAGCATTCAATCCGTGACCGATACTGACGGGCATTACACGCTGTCCGGCCTGAGCGACACTGAGGTGACGCTTTATGTTTCCGCGCCCGGCTACTTCGGCCGCAACGTCAATGCAACGCTGAGTCCAGCCGGCCATTACCGGCTGGACATTGCGCTGGATAAAGCGGTCTCCACCGGCATCAGCATTTCCTCGGTGACCACCAATGCTTCGGATTATGAGCCTTACAGCGAGGTCGAAGCGGTTGCGACGCTGTCCAGCACGACGTCCCAGGATGTGGATATCACTTTGCGCGCCCTGGTGCTCGACCCGACTGGCAATATCGTGCAGGAAATCCAGGCCAACCCTGGCCTCGGGGCCGTCAATCCGCCCGATCTACCGATCACCGTGCCTGCCAATGGCGAAACGGCTGTGCCGATTGACTGGCAGGTCCTGTCGGCACTACCCGGCACTTATACGCTGGTCGTGCGTGCCAGCGACCTGTCCGGCAAGATACTGGTCGAAAACAGCGCCGCCGTCATGGTGCTTGCGGCGACGCGAATCGGCGGCGGCATTACGCTGGACCCGCCCATCGCCCAGGCGAGCGGCGAGCAGCCGGTTCACATCACTGCCGACATAGTCAATGCCGGCAACCAGACCATTAAAGCCGGTACCGTGCAGGTCGCTGTGACGCTGGAGAATCCGGACACCAGCGGACCGGCCGTGCAGAAAACCAGCCTGAAAACGTTCCTGGAAGGCGCTCCTTTGAGCGAGCCGCACGGAGGCGCGTTCGACGCGGCGGGCAATCTTTATGTCGCGAACGCTTCCGAGCGCAAGATCATGAAAATAGCGCCCGACGGACAGGCGGCTGTGTTCGCCGCCATTTCCACGACCACTTCCCCAGGCAAGCTTCAGGCTCTCGCCTTCGACAAGGCCGGCAATCTGCTGGTGCTGTCCAGCCAGAACCGTATCGTCAAAATCGCGCCGGATGAAACCCAGACCGTGATCAATACCGGACTGAACGCGCAATACGGCTTTGACGTGGATGATGCCGGCAATATTTATGTGACCGGCGATAATGCCGATGGCCGGGCGCTGCTGCGCATCGATTCTTTCGGCAACCCGAGCGTGCTGGTGGCGAACGGACTGAAAACGCCGAACGGTGCGGTATTCGACAAGACCGGCACGCTCTATGTGACCAACTATGGCGATAATTCCATCGTCAAAATCGCTGCCGGCGGCAAGATCAGTCCGTTCGTGACCGGCCTGAACCGGCCTCAGGGCATCACCACGGATACGCTGGGCAACTTCTATGTCGCCAACAGCGGCGCCAATAACGTGCTGAAAATAACTCCGACCGGTGAAGTATCTGAATACGCCAGCGGCTTTGCCAATCCGTATGAATTGCGTTTCGATGCATCGGGCAATCTGTTCGTTACCAATAGCGGCGACCATACGGTAGCCAAAGTCGACAGCAGCAGAACCGTCAGCCTGTTTGCAAAGGGTATCGCGAACAAACCCCAAGGCATGGCCTACGATGCCGCCGGCAATCTCTACATTGGCAATGCCGCGGACAACACCGTGACACGGCTCGATGCCAGCGACAATGTCAGCGTGATCGGCACGGGCTTTAATAACCCGCGCGGCCTGGCGGTTTCCGGTTCGGGCGATGTTTTTGTCGCCAATTATTCGGCCGGTTCGATCAGCAAAATCAGCGGCGGCATCAAATCGACGCTGGTTTCCGGTTTGAAGAATCCGTACGGGGTTGCGCTGGATTCCGCCAATAACCTGTATGTCTCGGAAAACCAGGCCAACCGGATTTCGCGCATCGATACCGACTCCGGGCAGAAACAGGTCTTTGCCGAGACACTGCTCAATAGTCCCGTGCGGATACGTACCGATGCCGCCGGAGATCAATACCTGCTGAACAAGAAATTCATCGCCCGACTGGACGGCGCCAACGGCGGCAGCATTGTTGCGGCAGGACTCAGCAACGCCATCGATTTCGCGATTGCTCCCGATGGCGGTTTTTATGTCATAGATGGCAATACCTCTCTCAAGGAAATCGATGCCGATGGCGTGCTGACAGCCACGACTGCCATCACCTCTTCTTCCGGAGGAATAGCCGTGGACGCGGCAGGCAATATCTATCTGACCGAAAACTCCAATAAACGCATCATCAGGATCGCCCCTGACGCGTCAAGTTCAGTGTTTGCGAATCTTCCCGGCTATCCACGGGAATTAGTCCCCGATGGCAACGGCGGATTCTTTGCGCGCCTGTCGTCGAGCGCGATCGTCAAGGTCGATGCATCCGGGGCAACCACAGGCTTTATCAGCGTCAGCGGCGCTACGGGTATGGCCGTGGACGCTGCCGGCAAACTTTATGTTTCGGCCGGTTCCAGCAACAGCGTCAAGGTCTTCGATACCTCGGGCAACTTGCTGAATACCATTACCGGTCCGCAGAATCCATCCGGCATAGCGCTGACCGCATCGGGACAACTGCTGGTCGTGGAGGCTACTAGTTTGAGGGTTTCCACCTATAACGAACAGGGAGCCTTCGAAACCTCGGTTTACGGATTCTCAAAACCCAAGGACTTGACCTGGACGGGTTCCGAATTGATTTTTTCGGATTCGAACAATCGTGTTTTCTCGCTGGTTTCAGGCCAAGCCCCCCGGCTCGTCGGTTCAGCCTCGGCGGACTATCTGGCGTGGCACAACGGCGCCTTATACCTGTCGTCAGGCGACAAGCTGTCGACAATGGCAGTGGATGGCGCTGTCAGCACTTTTTATGCCAATACCGGAAGCACGTCCTTATCCGGCATTGCGGTCCGACCCGACGGCGCGATCAGTATCGCCTCGCGCGATGATGGCCGGGTCATGACGCTCGATGCCGGCGCCCGCGTCATCGCCAACTACCCCGGCCTGCGCTCCCCGCAAGGCTTGATGATCGATAGCGGCGGCAACGTGTATGTCAGCAATCCCGGACTTAATAATGTGTTGCGTATCAGTCCTGATGGCAAACAGTCCGAGATATTCTCAACGGGCACCAAGTTTCGTAATCTGGTGTCGGACAGTTTCGGCCAGATCTACGCCACCGGCGGGAATTCGGTATACAGGCTGAGCTCCACAGGGACGAGCAGCAAAGTGGCCTCCGGCGGCAGCACGACCAATGGCATCGCCTTGCTGGGGGAGGATATCTATGTGACTGACGGCGGCGCAAGCGCGGTTCGCGTGGTTAACGGAACTCAACTGGACACCTACGCCTCTGGCCTGGGTAGCGGATACGGTGTGCGCGTCGGACCGGATGGCGGCGTTTACGTCGCGGTTGAAAGCAATGGTACGGTCATGCGCTATGCTGATGAAAAACTGGCGCTTTATGCGGCCGGACTGAGTTCTCCCAGATCCCTTGTCTTCGATACGACAGGTCATCTTTACGCGGGCGGAAAGTCGGGCGTCATTACCCATATCGATGGTTCGGGGCAAAATACTGACCTCAGCGTAAGTGCGTCGCTTACCGGCAAGACCATTGACGGTCTGGCTGTTGATGCCTCGAATACGCTTCATGCCATTATAGGCGCTAAAAATGCCGTCTATAAAATCATCATGCCCCCTGCGCCGGCCGATACGCCGCCCGGCACCGTAGTGTACACGGCGACTGCCGATGTACCTGAACTGGCGGTTGACGGCGCCGCGATTCCGCTGGATTTCGGCCATTGGACACCGGCCTTCGGCGGCGATTTCAGCGTCAGGATCACGCCCCTGCAGTCTGCCGTCGATGGCGCACTGGCCAACTCGATTCATGTGGGGCCGCATGCCTATGGAACCATCACTGCCGACAAGTCGGAACTGGTGCCGGGACAAAACACTGTGGCGTTGCAGGTCAACATCAAGGGCGCCGATTTCACTTCGCTCGCGAAAGTAGATACGGCCAACCTGAAGGAAGCGTTTTCGACCGGCGGTATTTTCCCCAAAGCCATGCCGGTGGATCGTTCCGGAAACGCTTACCTGCCGGTCAGCGGCGGAATCAAACGAATCGCTCCGGATGGCCAGATGTCGGATTTTATAGTCTTGCCCGGAATAGCCGGCGGCACGGCCATGGCCATCGATGCCAAGGAAAATCTCTATGTCTACACCAGCAAGTCAAAGGAGTTGGTGCGTATCGCCCAGGATGGCGCTTACGAATCTTTCGCATCGCTCGCCGCGGCCCCGCTCAGCATGGCAGTGGATAGTCGGGATAATGTGCTGGTTCTGACCAGTAACGGCGTCCTGCGCTTTGCCCAGAACGGAAGCCGGGAATTTCTGGGCAATGCCGCCGTCACTCGAGCCTACGCATTGACCATAGACGGGCACGATAATATCTATGTCCAGAATAAGAGCAATATCATCACCAAGATTGCGCCTGACGGCAGCGTTTCCACGCTGCTTGCGCCCGACCCGGTAACCGGGCAGCCGAACTTCGAATATGAAGGCATCAATATCGCCGGCGACTGCGCCGACAACGTTTTCCTGACACCGTTAAACTGGAAAGAAGTCGGGCAGTCCGGCGAGGAACACGTGCTGGTTCATATGATCGGCAAGACCGGCCTGGCCTCTCCGATACTGGACGGGAAAACTGTCAAGCCGGCTATCACGGATATGGATTTCGTGTCCTACGACCGTTTCTCCGGCAACCTGTTCATCTGGACGGATAAAGGCTATAAGGTCTACAAACTGCCCGTCACCTGCGGCGCTATCGGCGTCGACTTGCATATCGTGCTGGCGCCGGGACAGTCGGCCAGCGGTTTCAACATCGCGCCGACCTCGCAAATCGTACAGCCCGACGGCTCCATCGACTATGTATGGAACCTGAAGGATGTGACCGCTTTCGGCCAGGATGTGCGCTTCGATACCCTGCTGGACGGCGTGGCTTTGGGTGACATGCGGCCGATGGCGAAGGATGCCTTCCTGCTGTTCAAGAACACCTTCGTGCCCGGCGATATCCGCGTGCCGCTGGAAATACCCAAGCTCGCCGCGAACAACCTCGTGGCTCTGGCTGTCGCTACCGGCAAGCCCGAGTATCCGGCCCTAACCAATGTCGACATCACGACCGACCTGATCAATCCCAACAATACCGCCGTGCACGGTCTGTTGAAGCTGGATATTCTCGATGCGCAGGGTGTTTTGGTGAAGACTGTGCTGGCGCAGGATACCGTCATCCATCCCGACGTCCCGGTTTCGGTAAGCCCGATGCCGGCCTTTAATACCGGCGATACGATAGCCGGCACCTACACCGTGCATGCGGTGCTGGAAAATGCCGAAAGCACCGTGCTGGCACAAGCATCGACTTCGTTCCGCATCGTCGCAGGCAACGACGGCGATCCTGCGCTCGACGCTTCAGTCAGTGTGGACCGGCTTGAGTACAATCCGTTCGATTCCGTCAACATCAGCGCACGGGTCCGTAACCTGGCCTCCAACCTGCTGTTTGACAACCTGACCGTGCAGGAAACGGTCAAGGATGCCGACGGCAATAGTGTGTACACCGGTAGCCAGCAGATTCCACAACTGCTCGGCGGAGCCCTGCGTGATCTGACATTTATCTATTCGCAGAACAATGCCGCGCCGGGTGTTTATACGCTGGAACAGACAGTGAGCGATGCGATGGGAACGGTGTTGAGCAGCAAAACCACCAGTTTCACCGTCAGCTCCACCGGCTTGACGGGCAGCGGCCTCAAAGGCCAGGTCAGTATTGCGTCCGAAGAAGTGCTGGCGGGCAGCAATGTCATGATCTCGGCCAAGGTTCAGAACCTGGGCAATGCCGATGTGGCAGCGTTGCCGCTCACTTTATCCATCGTTGATCCTGCCACGGAAACCGTGCTTGCCGCCTGGCCCTACAGCGCCGACATTATCCAGGGCGACAGCTTCAATACCGCTGTCTCCTGGACGGCTGCTGCGACCGGGAAAACGAACTACGTGATCGTGCTCACGGCCACGCCGGGCGGCAAGACGCTGCCGCTCGCTCAGAGCAGCTTTACCGTCGTGGATGCCATGAAGCTCGATGTCAAACAGCAGCTTTTATCCCAAAACCGCGTATTGGTGCTGCTGTCCTGTCAGTACGGCGACGGCAGCGATCATGAACACAAGGACGGTAAAGCGCGTCATGATGAACATGATCGCAAGCATGACAAGAAACATCACGATGACCACGGACACGAAGAGGGTAAAGGACGTCATAATCACCATAATCACCATGATCACCATGATCACCATGATCACGGCAACTGCATTGATGACCGATCAGCATTCATCGACGGCCTGCTCACTCAGCTTAACCTGCCGCATCTGATTACTGTCACGGCCGAGGACTTCCGCACTGCCTTCCGCAGCGGCCATTACAACACCTTCTGGCTGTCCGGCGGCATCGACAAGCTGCATGACCCTCTGGCCGAAGAAATTCGCGAGGCCGTCAACCGGGGCGACAGCCTGCTGATTGACGGCATGCACGATGAGCGCAATAAACTGCTGGACGAAGTCGTCGGCGTGCAATACCGCGGCAAGCTCGCGCCGGCGAATCAGCCTGTCGAGTTCACCGGCCCGCTGTTTGCCGCGGACCCTGTCGTCGCGCGCGGCCGGCCTCTCAAGCTTGAGCTTGGCGACGGTACGCTCCAGGCCCGCTTCCCGGATCACCTTGACTGTGATGACTGCGATAACCGGAAGCACCACGGCCCGGCGACTGTGAATCCCGCCATCGTCAGTCACCGCTATGGCCAGGGCCGCGGCATGATCATGGGCTTTGATCTGGTCGACACGCTGATGCAGGAACCCTCGCTGTCCGACGTCTGGCGCGCCATTATCGAGACCACCTTCGATGAGTTGCTGCCGGAATTGCCCGATACCTACACCAGCGGCGCATTGGTGGTCGCCAGAACCACGGTCGCCAACCTGGGCCATGCAGTCGGTCTGCAGGTCATCGATACCCTGCCCGCGGATGCCAGAGTGATCACGACCGAACCGGCCGCGCCGATCGACAGCACAGGCACTCAGGCCACCTGGGATTTCAGTCTCGGCATCGAGCAAAGCCAGGACCTGACCCTGTCCTGGTGGCTGTCCGGCCTCACCGGCAGTTATACCCTCGACACCCTGGTCAGCACGACTCAGGGCGGGCAGGCCATCCCCTACGGCAACTACCCGCTGACGCTGACGGTCGCCTCGGCGCTGGATCAGATGGTGACTGACGAACTCATCGCCCGGCTCAAAGCGCTGACCTTCAGCAGCAATAAAGACAGGCAGGCCAGGAACAAGGCGCTCAAGTCCTTGCAGGAGGCACTGGCCCACACCTCGTCAGGCGATTACGACGGCGCCATCGACAGCCTGATCGATGCCGTAAACCGGCTTAACGCCATCAAAAGCCAGGACACCCGTGCCTACCGGCTGGGACTGGACCGCTGGCTGCAAGGGCTTGAACAGCAATGGCGGCCGACGCCGGCGCCCCATAAGCCCCATTAAAAAGCTGGCCGGGCTGGATGGCTGACCATCAGCCCGGCCGGTTCAAGCGGTGTCCTGATACGACCGTTGAAGCGCAGTACCCGATAGCGAATTTTATTGACCATTGTTTAATATCCCGTTCTGGAGAATGGGATAGTTTTTACATTATTTTGCCAGAGGCTCGGATGTCTATTTTGTTTAAACCCGCTAACCTACGCCTGTCTCAATCCCAGGGAAAGCAACTCGTAACGTCTTCGTTAATTCACAGTCTGCGCGGCTTCCCCGCCTTCATGCGCAGCACAGCCACCCTGGTGCTGGTCACCTTCACGCTCATGATCCTGCAGCCGACCATAGCGGCCGCGCAGGCTGCAAAACACGCCAAGCCAGCATCCCCACCCGACAACAGTGCAGAAACCCACCTGTCCAGGACTCTGCAACGGATAGAAGACAAACTGGCCAGAACGGAAGAGAAACTGCAAAAACACCGGGATGCCAGTGCGGAGCGCCATGAGCTCAGGCAGTTGCGGCAAACGCTCAGGCAACTCGATGCCACGGCTCAGGAAGACTTTGCACAGGTCGAGCGGCACATCCATGATCATCACCTGTCCCCGGTCATCCTGGAACGCCATCAGGCCATGGTCGATCACTACCAGCAGGAGCTGCAAAGCCTGACCGATGAACTGGAAGGCATCGAAACCAGCCGCGACGACAACAGCCGGCTGGCCCATGCCAAAAAAGCCAGAGACCGCTTGAAAGCGCAACAGAACAAGCGCAGGCAGCAGCCGTTCGACCCGAATCAACTGCCCAATACCAGCCTGAAGCCGCAACCCGACCGTAAACCCAAAGAAAACAAGGCCGACTTTATCCAGGCCGGACTGACCGACACCCCGGCCCTCCAGTTGGCCGCGCTGGGCGACTTTACCTTCGACAAGCTGGCCGAAGCCGGCAACCCGGCCTATCTGGCCGAAACGACTGAAGTCGTACTGAGCCGGGCCATCAAGGACAAAGCGGCCGAGCTCAATTACGACCCGGTCAAGATCTACCACTGGGTCAGAAACCATATCGAATGGCAGCCGACCTGGGGCGCTATCCAGAACGCCGACCTGACCCTGTCCGCGCAGCGCGGCAACGCCATGGACATCGCCAGCCTGACCATCGCCCTGCTTAGAGCCTCGAAAATCCCGGCCCGCTATGTGCACGGCACGATCGACGTGCCGGCCGCCGAGTTCAAGAACTGGGCAGGGGGCTTTACCAGCATCAACGCCGCCGCCAGCTTCGCCTCCTCCGGCGGCATCCCGATCACGACCGTCGTCAGCGGCGGCCAGATCAGCAAGATCCGGCTGGAGCACATCTGGGTGGAAGCGGCGATCGATTTTCTGCCCTCGCGCGGCGCCAGAAACCTTGACGCCGACAGCTGGGTCGAGATGGACCCCAGCTACAAGCAGTACGATTTCAAAAAAGGCCTGGATGCGGTCGCCATCAGCGGCATCGATCCCGAGCAGCTGGCGCAAAGCTTCATCAATAGCGGCACCACCAACGAAACCGAAGGCTGGGTCACGGGCTTTGATGCCAGCATTCTGCAAAATGCCCAGGCCGAGGCGCAGCAAAAGCTGGAAGCCTATATCCAGAATAACCTGACCGATCCCACGGTCGGCGACGTCATCGGCGGCCGCCAGACCATCGTCCAGGAATACCCAATGCTGCCGTCCAGCCTGCCCAACAAGCTCGTCGTGACCGGCAGCCGCTACGACAAGCTGCCCGGCCAACTACAACAGAAAATCACCTGGGCGTTCAGCAAGGATATCCTGGGCGATCTGATCGATCCGGTCAGCTTCCCGTTCGCAAAGGTCAACAACCAGAAGATCACGCTGTCGTTCAGACCGGCCACCGAAGCCGACGAACAGGCGTTGCAATCCCTGCTGCCCGAAGGCGAGATCACCGATATCAGCCAGCTGCCGAGCACGATTCCCAGCTATCTGGTCAACGTCGTGCCGGAACTGGCCGTCAACGGTCAGGTCGTCAAGACCGGCGGCACTATGAAGCTGGGAGAGGAACTGCCTTTCATCACGGCCCTGAGCTTTGCCGGCCGCGGGCAGATCTCCAGCCCTCGCACTTATAACGTCATCGCCGGTTCCTACCTGGCCGTCAACGCCTATGCCGGCAGCGTCTCGCCGGCCCAGCTGCAGGCGGTGAAAACCCAGCTGGAGCAGACCAAAACCGTGCTGGAAAGCACCGACCAGGCCCAGATCGGCGCCCTGACGCGCGAAGACTTGTTGGGCGATATGTTCCATGCCGGCGGGCTCGGTTATTATGCCCAGCTGACCGCCCTGAGTTACCTGATGGGCCTGCAGACCGGCGGCCATCAGACCCTGGCGGCCGGCATCGGCACCTTCGGCTATGAGCCGAACGTCAATTATTTGATGGGCTTCCCGCGCAGCATCAAGCCCGGTGGCGTGGCTTTCGATATCCCGCTGGTCAGGATCAATGCGACCGATGACGGCAATGCCGATAAGCTGAAACAGTTCACCCTGCAAACCGGTATCCTCAGCTCGGCATTGGAGCATATCGTGCCGGAGCAGATGTTCACGAATGAACAGAACCCCGGCGAGGCGATTTCGGCGGTCAAGGCCCTGCAGAAAGCCAATGCCCAGGGCCAGCGGATTTATCACATCACGCAGGCCAACCAGGCGACTATACTTACCAATATTCATCATCATCCCGATACGATGGCCGAGATCAAGAATGCCCTGAACGCCGGCAAGGAAGTGATAACCCATACCGATGCCGTTTCGGTGCCGGGCTGGTCGGGGGCGGGCTATATCATTACCGATCCGGTGACGGGTGATGGGGCTTATAAGATCAGTGGAGGGGGGAATGGGGGAGTTTTAGTGATACTAGGATTTATACTGCTATTCGCTATTTTTGCTTCTCCATATATAGCTTTAACCTACATATCGCTTGCAACAATACTTCCAGCAGCAGCTATAGCGATTGGCGCCATAATGGTCGGCTTCTCTTGGCTGAATTGGGGTGAACCTTTAACAGATGTGATTTGTAATTTTGGAATTAGTTTAATTTTTGGATCTGTTGGATTTTATTTTAAAGAACTTGGAGGTTTTTTGACTTTAATTTTTGGAAGTGCAGGTATAGCGATTGCCGGAACTACATTATGCGTTTAACAAATGAATATATATTATGTATATTGGGAATAACTTTTATTGCCATAATTTATTTATTTATTGTTACAGCTTTACATAGAAAAGATCATTTTATTCATGTTTACGCTATAAGGGGAACGGGTGTTGCGCTTCTAATTATTGTTTTATTTAAAAGCGATGCTTGGGTGAGCTTATTTGGTGAAAGGAAAGCGGGGGATCTCCTTGTAACTTATTTAAAGGTTACTGTATGTGCAGTTATAGGAATAATTTTGATGTCTAATGGTTCCCCAAAAAAAATGAAAAATGCTAATTCTATTGATTGGCTAGATATTTCTTTTTTCCTTATTTATATCTCATTTTATATTTTATTAGTAATAAAATGTTTTTCATACCTCTAGGAGTCTGTCGGATTAATAAAGGCTCATCGCCCCGACTCATCAAATTTAAAATTTAAAAAACCGTATTGGGTCAGTTTTTTTAGTCCAGGCTCTGTTTTCGCAAGCAGTTATGAATCAAAGGGGCCATGAATCAAAGGACAATCAAAGAGGTCAGGCTCGATTGATTTTATGGGTTTCCAGCGCAGCATCAAGCCTGGCGGCGTGGGGTCATCAATGGGGTCAAGTTCTGGTTGCGGCTGGGCAATGTCGCAAATTCTAGCGGCTGGGATCCCGTCCCGGTAATTATTGGCCAGCAGCTGATGTAGGGTATCATCCATCCTATGCAGAAATTCCGAACCTTAAACTTAAGGTTTCAATCACGTTTGGATCTCCCGGCAATCCAATAAGAGCCAAATCATTAATATGCCCAACTCCCTCTCACATGTCATAGGCTTCGACGACGCTCCGTTCTCTCGCGCACATAAAGGCGATGTGCTGCTGGTGGGTGCGGTTTACGCCGGTCTGCGGCTGGAAGCGGTGTTGAGCGGCAAGGTCAGGCGCGATGGGGTCAACGCCACGCGGACCCTCATCAAGCTGATCAGCGGCTCGCGATTTGCCGATCACTTGCAGCTGGTGATGCTGCAGGGCATCGCCTTTGCCGGTTTTAACGTGGTCGATCTGCCGCTGTTGCACGAGACGCTCGGCCTGCCGGTGCTGGTGGTCATGCGCAGGCGTCCCGATATGCAGACGATCAGGCAAACCCTGCTGAACCATGTGCCAGGCGGCCAGCGCAAATGGCGGCTGATCGAACGGGCAGGGCCGGTGGAGCCGGTGCGACGGGTTTTTGTGCAACGGCAGGGCCTGACCCTGGCCGATGCCGACCGGACGTTGCGGCGGCTTGCGGTCAACAGCCATATCCCGGAACCGTTGCGGACGGCTCATATCATAGCCGGGGGCATCGCCTTGGGCGAAAGCCGGCACCGGCCGTGATTGGCGGACATCCTCATCCCCTTGACTATTCAATTGCGGAATTTGGAATGATGGGAAGAAGCCAGTCCGGCGCTATACGATCGGCCCCTGTTTTCCGGTTGCGCCGCCAGAGCAATCGCCGTCCGCTGGCTTTGGGTAAACGATAACAGCGGCTGGCAGTCTTTAAGCAAGGTCTCGACGATGGTGCTTGATGCGGCAGGCTGGGCAAGACGCAGAGCATTGATTTTCATGCGCTTCAATCTGTTTGAATCCTCCAGTAGCCGTGCCAGTTTGAAAGGTAGCGTGGTCAAGTCATTGCACTTAATGGCAATGCCTTCTTCCAATAGGTGATCGCTATTTCTTTCTTCTTGCCCGGGGATGGGGGAAACCACACACATGGGCAAGCCGCAGGCGATGGCTTCGGCGGTGGTCATGCCGCCGGGTTTGCCGATGAAAATATCCGCCATTTTCATCAGTTTGTGCATCTCGTCGGTATAGCCTAGCACTTTGAATCGGGTGCTTTGATGCCCGACTATCCGCAGGATGCGCTGCTTCAGTCCATCGTTGCGCCCGCAGACAACCACCGTCTGCACGTTGCTGTTCATGCCGAGCATGCGTTCTACCACCAATTCCATGGGACCTATGCCAAAAGCTCCTGCCGACAGCAGCAGAACCGGCTGTTCAGGGTTCAGCCCGGCTCGCAGCCGCTCTTCCTTGCGGTTGATTGGATGCTGAAACACAGGATCTATGGGGATGCCCGATACCGTGATTCGATCGCCGGGTATCCCGAGCATTTCAAGATGGACTCTGGTTTCATCGATAGCGACAAAATAGCGATGGGATGAGCCCGATAACCATTTGGCATGAAGATCGAAATCCGTTATCACAGTCGAGAGATGAGCCTGCAGTTGTCGGGTCGCCATCAGGTGCGAAATAATGTTGGCAGGCATGAAATGGGTGCAGACGGCGATGTGAGGGGAGAAGTCCCGGATAAAGCGCACGAGTGGCCTGGTATTCAGCCGGTCTAGCGTCTGCCGTATTCGGTTTGTGCGCCAGGGGTCGTCGCTGGTTTTATACCACCAGCCGAGGAAATCCGGCGCGGATCTCACCAGCGATGTGTAAATACCGGAATGAATATCCTGGAACAGCCTGTTAGAGTATTGCAGTGCATCAAGGTTGATAATCTCCGCAACCCGGCCGTCAGCGGCAAAGGATTTCTCCAAAGCTTCAGCCGCTTTGATGTGGCCTGTTCCTATACCCGCCGACATAATCAACACTCTTTTTTTCATTAATAGTTAACGAACCTGTCTGAGTTGTCTGAAACCGGGATAAAACCGCCTTACGGCCGTGTCAGTTGCCGGATTCCAGATGTTTATAGTCAGTGAGTATTGGCCATGATCGAGCATCAGGGTGCCGCAACTCATTCATACTGAATAGGAAGCTTTTTGCATCATCCGTTGCCGATATCGTATCCGTCGCTTTGACTTAAATTGCAGGAGCGTGAATGTTATGGCTCCCGCAACTGACTTGTCTTTCCGTCCATCCCCGGCGTTGCCTACAGGGTGTAGGTAAGGGGCGGAAGCTTTGCGCAACAGTTGCACAGCTTGCCATGCGCCTGTTTGCGCGTCTTGCAAATGAACAGAAATCCTGCCTCGATCGCGGGTCTTGTTTCATTCCCGTTCCTTAGCGTTGTATTTCATGCTGACTTCGGAGCGATAGCCACAAACACTTTACTCAGACGCGGATTCAATCCGGTTTGTTCCAGGCCTTGAGGTCAGCGGCCTGCCCGGAGCCGTCGGGTGCCTGGTTTTAAAACCGCAGAGGCTGGGCAAGCTATTCCTTTGCCTCTCTTGATCATTATTATCCGATGTTAGGCGTGGACCGTTTTTCTCCCGCTTACCGCGTATTGCCAAAGAGGGCGTAGGGTACGCAGTGCGTACCTTGTCAATCTATGATGCCGCCGACGGATTTTAACTATCCAGCCAACCTCCGTAATTCAGCGGCCAAATCGCGGCTCAAGCGGTTGAGACATGCGTTGAGCGCCGCCACGATAATGGGATAGTCGGAAGTCGAAGCCGGTTCCGTGTAGGATACCTGCCGGCTCATTGTCACCCCATCGCCGCGCGCGATGCGCCATTGCGCGGTCAGGCCGGCCTGTCCCTGTGCGTCCGCATGAAATTCGAGAATAGTAACAAAGACCCGGAAAGTCGCCCGTTCCGACCTGTTTGAAGTATCGGAACTCCTTACTTCCGCCGGCACCAGCAGCGTGAGGTTCTGGGTCAGCACACGGCGGATATTGTGGTCCAGTGATTCGGCCCAGCGGTTGAGTTCGCTCAGTCGATACGCGTTTTTGCCGGCCGCGGTTACAATCTGGGGTCTGTCCACATAATAGGGAATGCGAACAGATGCCAGAATGACAGCAGGCTTTGGAGCGGCGATGGCCGGTCCAATGCTTTCGGCTTCACTGAGCGGCTCAAGCATAAAAAATTGCGACGGGGACGAACTGCAGGCGGCCAGGGACAGCAGTAAAACGGGCAGCAGGGGAAGAAAAACGGGCCGGTTCGCGGGCATGGCGGATATCCTCTAGTCTTGTTTGCCTGAAAGCACCGCTTCCGGGTGGCGTTCCAGATAGTCGGTCAGATTTCTGACGGAGCGCGCAGCCTCCCTGAGCGCTTCCAGGGTTTCCTGCAATGCCGATTCAGGGCCGACGGCGCCGCCCAGCTTCGTCATCGAATCCTGCGTCCTGTCAAGAGCGGCGGTGGCGGCCATCAGCGTCTTGTCGGTGTTGGCGATAATGGGCTGCAAATCCTTGATCAAGGCGCCGGTGTTGGCCATGGCGTTGTTGGTATTGACCAGCAACGGCCCCAGATCGCGATTGAGCGTCTTGACCATGGTTTCCGTTTCCTCCAGGGTGTGGGCCAGGGCGACGGTGGACTTCTTCATCTCTTCGGAAGACAGAAAGGCCTTGATTTCGCGCAAACTGGCCGATAAATCCTGAACGATGTCTTCCAGCGGCAATTCGTTGATTTTCTTTGCCACTTCCTCGGCCGTGTTGCGCAGTTCGTCAGCCGTCGTCGGAATGGCGGGGACTTCCAGTAATTCCCGATATTCAAGGCCGGTAAACACAGGCGGTTTGTCGGGATGCACGTCGAAGTCGATGAAAAGCAGCCCCGTCAACAGGCTTTGCATTTCGAGTCGGGCGCGAAAACCCGCTGCGACGAGCCGGTCCCGGTTCTCCTCCCGCTCCTTACGCGTCACCGCCCGGGGAAAAGATGCGCCTTCCGGACCGGTTAACGTATCGCGATCGATCTCTATCACGACCGGCTTGTAGATTTTGTCGGCCTTGGGATCGAACTGCAGAACGATATCGGTGACTTCGCCGACTTTGACGCCCTGCATTTTTACCGGCGCGCCAATCTCAAGCCCATTGAGCGAGGACTCAAAGAAGATCACGAAACGGACTTTATCGGCACGTAAAAACCGCCCGCCGCCGAACACGAAGACCGCTATCAGCAAAAGCGCCAAAGCGCCGACCGTGAAGCCGCCGATAGCGACAGGATTGATGGGTTTACTCATGGCAGCATTGCTCCCTTCTTAGTCGGTTTATCGACATTGCTTTCGCCTCGGGTCAAAAATTGTATGATTCTGGGATCGCTGGACTCGGCTAGCAGTTTCCTGGGCGCACCGGTCGCCAGCATGGTCTTGGTCTCGGGGTCGAGGAACACCGAGTTGCTGCCAATGGCGAAAATGCTCGCCAGCTCGTGGGTGACAACGACAATGGTCGTGCCCAGCGTATCGCGCAGGCTAATAATCAGGTCATCCAGCAGCCTGGCGCTGACCGGATCGAGCCCGGCCGACGGTTCGTCGAAGAACAGGATCTCGGGGTCGAGCGCCATGGCCCGGGCCAGGCCGGCGCGCTTTTGCATGCCGCCGCTGATCTCGGACGGATAATAGTCCTCGAACCCGGCCAGGCCGACCAGGGCGAGTTTGTAAGATGCGATGTCGGCGATCTCGCGAGAGCCCATATCGGTGAACTCGCCCAGCGGCAAGGCGATGTTTTCGGCCAGGGTCAGGGAACTGAACAGGGCGCCGCTCTGGTACAGAACCCCGATGCGCCGCATGATGCGGACACGCTCCTCGTCGCTGGCATGCCAGAAATCCTGCCGGTCGTAGAAGACAGCGCCTTTCGCGGGCCGCTGCAGGCCGATCAGATGCTTGAGCAAGGTGCTCTTGCCGCAGCCGCTGCCGCCCATGATGATGAAGATGTCGCCATGGTCGATGGTAAAAGTCAAATCCTGCTGAATCACGAAATCGCCGTACGCCATGGTCAGGTCGGTGACGGTGATATGCGGCGTGTTCATGGCGCGTCCCTGGCGTCGCTCATATGCCCAACCGGTTGCACAATAACGTGATCAGCGAATCCGCGATCACGATGTAGACGATGCTGTTGACCACGGCCGCCGTTGCCGCATCGCCGACCGCGGAGGCGCTACGTCCGCACTGCATGCCGCGCATGCAGCCCGCCGTGGCGATCAGCAGCGCAAACACCAGGCTTTTAAAGATACCGATGCTGAAATCGGTCAGGTCCACAGCCTTCTGGGTTTCGTTGTAATACTGGATCAGGGATACATCGAAGGCGCTGACCGTGACCAGCGCCCCGCCCAGAATGCCCATCAGGTCGGCGTAAAGGCACAGCAGCGGCAGCATCAGGATCAGCGCCAGCATGCGCGGCAGGACCAGGAACTCCATCGGCGAGATGCCCATGGTCTTGAGCGCGTCGATCTCGCTGTTGACGTTCATGGTGCCGAGCTGCGCGGCATAGGCGGCGCCGGTGCGGCCGGACATGATCACGGCGGTCATCAGCGCGCCCATCTCGCGCACCGTGCCCAGGCCGACCAGATCGGCGATATAGATCTGGGCGCCGAACATGGCCAGCTGCACGGCGCCGACGAAAGCCAGGATCAGGCCCACCAGCAGGCTGATCAGCGTCACGATCGCCAGAGCCGCGGGGCCTGCGTCCTGTATGCACAAAAGTAAATCGACGGCGCGAAAGCGCGCCTTGCCCCGGATCAGCGACATGAAAGCCAGCATGGTCTCGCCGATAAAAGCGATCAGCCCCCTGACATCCTTAAGTCCGTTCAGGACCGTTTTACCGATGTCGGCCAGCATGGATTTTTTTTGCGTCGCGCGGCGCGCACCGATTCGTTCCGGCACCGCGCGCGCTAGTTTGAGCAGCGCCTGTATACCTTCGGGCAGGCCGGAGGCATCGACTTCGATCTGCCGGGCCTGGCAATAATCGATGATTTTGAGCAGATAGGCCGGCAACCGGCTGTCCCAGCCGGCAAGCTCATGCGCTTGCAGCAACACGCGACTGGGACTGGTGGCACCCAGCTCCGCCAGCACCTGCTCGGCCGGCTTGATTGCCGCGCCATGGCTCCAGTTGCCGGTCAGTTGTATGGCCGTGGTCGAGTCGTCAATGGGTTTGACGCCGATAGGAGCCGGGGCAGCGTCGACCGCGCTCACGGCAATTCCTCGCAGGCACTGGCGCCAAGGCATAAAGACTCGGTCCATAGGTTCAAAGGGGCGTTCATAATGCCTGTCGCTAACATGATCGGTTCCGCTTCAAGAAAAGGTTCATGCCAAGTCCTTTTTATAAGGGCATCGCCGGAATGTAACCGGGCTTTGAGAATATATCAGTAAGATACGGAATGAGACAACAAGGCTGGCTTTTGTATCCGTAGAGCTTCCGTTTTGCGTTCAGCCATGCCCCGCAAAGGCACATGAACAGACTCGTTCCTGCAGGGTACGCACCGAGTACCTGCACTGCCGTAGGTGCGAATTCATTTATGCCCTATGGGTACTTGTGCCCTTCAGGGTATTCGCACGAGCAAGGGGCGCTCTTTAAAGGCACATGTCAATTCGCACTCACATAGGAACACATGCCTCTGCCGAATACCAGCAACGGACCCCAGAGCTGCAGCGCTCAGCGCGAGAAATAGCGATAAAACGCCCCATGCCCAACATCAATCAATAACAGGGCCAGGTCGTTTTGACGAAGCTGAGCAGGCCTAAAACGGCCGGCTGGCTCATTTCCTCCGGATGGTTCTTCGCCCAGTCGACAAACAGGGAAATCGCCTGGTCGCGGGTGGGCAGCGGATTGCTCATGCAGTACTGGGCGCGAACATCTTCCTGTTCGAAAGCGAGATTGCGATAAGAGTCGAAACCTTCCATGTAGCCCGCGCAGAAGTGTATGGCGGCGACGTTATTGGGATCGTCGGCCGTAACGCTGCAAAGCGCCACCAGGTCGCGGGTTTCTTTTAACTGAAAGTTTTCCGGCGCGACTTCCGCTCCGGCGGCCAGCGCGCTCAACGCCAGCGGAATTAAGACGATTAGCTGTTTGCATTGCATAAGTTAAGCCTCGCTGACTCGACGCTAATGGGCTGGTTAGTCATTTATTGAGACCCCGTGAGGGGAGGAGTGAATTAGCAATGATTATTCATTGTCATGGCCGGCTGTCTATTCGCGACATTACTTATCAATAAGCGATATGAAGCGGTCGGCTGAACTGAAATTGAGTTAATTGAACCGTCCGGGCGATTTATGCCGCTCCAAAAAAAGGCGCTGGAAAATCCGTGGCATCAGTTTAAGATTACAATAGTCAGGGGCAGGCATTGAGTGATGCTTTGTCCCGGTTATTTTTATGATTGTTTCCTACCCGATAGATAAGAGGACGAATATGCACCAAGGCAGTGTGACAGCAAATATCGTGCAACCGCTGGAGCGGCGGATTTTTCTGGCCGATGTGCGCTGGGAGCAGGGCAAAATCGTCGATATCGCCAGACTGGGCGATGAAGACCCGAGCCGGTCGTACCTGTTGCCCGGTTTCGTCGACGCGCACGTCCATATCGAAAGCTCGATGCTGACGCCGGCCGAGTTCGCGCGCATCGCCTGCCGGCACGGCACGGTGGCGAGCGTTTCAGACCCGCATGAAATCGCCAATGTGCTCGGGCTGGAGGGCATTCGCTACATGTTTGACAACGCCGCGCTGACACCGATGCCGATCCTGTTCGGCGCGCCGTCGTGCGTGCCGGCCACGCCGTTTGAAACGGCCGGCGCGCGCCTGGAAAGCGATCAGCTGGACTATCTGTTCAAGAACAGACTGACCGGTTATCTGTCGGAAGTGATGAATTACCCGGCCGTGCTCGACAACGATCCGAAGCTTATGGCGAAGCTCGATCTGGCCAAACGCTACGGCTGCCCGGTCGACGGCCACGCGCCCGGCTTGACCGGCGACGCCATGCGGCGCTATGCCGATGCAGGCATTTCCACCGACCACGAATGCGCCACGCTCGCCGAAGCGCGCGAAAAACTGGCGGCCGGCATGCATGTCCTGATCCGGGAAGGTTCGGCGGCGCGCAATTTCGACGCCCTGCATGTGCTGATCAGCGAACATCCCGAGCGGGTAATGTTCTGCAGCGACGACAAGCATCCCGACGACCTGGTCGCAGGCCACATCAATCTGCTGGCGGCCAGGGCCGTCGCTTACGGTCATTCCGTCTTCGATGTGCTGCGCTGCGCCAGCCTGAATCCCATCCGGCATTACGGCTTGGCAACCGGCCAGTTGCGGGTCGGCGACCGCTTGGATGCCGTGGAAGTCGAAAATCTCACCGCGTTTGCGCCGGTCAGCACCTGGATAGCCGGACAGCAAGTCGCCTCTCAGGGCAAAAGCCTGTTGCCCCACCGCCGGCACGAGCCCATCAACCGCTTCAATGCCCAGCCGATCACGGCGGCCCATCTGGAGATGCACGCGAGCGACGGGCAAATCCGCGTGATCAAGGCGAGCGACGGCGACCTGTTCACGCAGGAAACGCTGCACACGCCCAAAATTGAAAGCGGCCGGCTGGTGCCCGACCCGGAACGCGACATTCTGATGCTGGCCATCCTGAACCGTTACCAGGCCGCCCGGCCGGTGCTGGCGTTTATCGAGGGTTTCGGCCTGAAGCAGGGCGCTCTGGCGTCCAGCGTCGCCCACGATTCGCACAATATCATCGCGGTCGGCACCGACGCCGACGCCGTCTGCCGGGCCATGAACGCCGTCATCGGCGCGCAGGGCGGCATCGCGGCTGCCAGTCAGGATGGCGTCGAGCTGCTGCCGCTGCCGCTCGCCGGCCTGATGAGCCCAGACGATGGCGATACGGTCGCGGCGCGCTATGCGGAATTGAATGCCGTTGCCAAACGGATGGGGTCGCCTTTGAGCGCGCCGTTCATGACGCTGTCGTTCATGGCGCTGCTGGTGATCCCCGAACTGAAGCTGAGCGACCAAGGCCTGTTTGATGGCCGGACGTTTGCTTTCACCTCATTGACGGTGTAATCCATGAGCCGATTCCTACTCAATCAGCGTCTGGTCGAAGAACAGCTGCCGGCCGGCACGGTCATGCTCGATGTGATACGCCGCCGTCGCGGCCTGACCGGCACCAAGGACGTCTGCCGCGAAGGCGATTGCGGCGCCTGTCAGATTTTGCTGGGCAAACGCCAGGCCGGCGGGCTGCGCTATCAGGCCGTCAATGCCTGCCTGCTGCCGCTGGGCACCGTGGACGGCGGCCATGTCGTGACCGTCGAAGGGCTGAACGGCGAGCGTTTGAACCCGATTCAACAGGCGCTGGTCGACAACGGCGCAATCCAGTGCGGCTTCTGCACGCCCGGGCTGGTCATGGCGCTGACCGGCTTTTTCCTGAACAGCCCGGCATCCGATGAACCCGCCGCCGTGGACGCGGCAGCGGGCAATCTGTGCCGCTGCACGGGCTACGCCGGCATCAGGCGCGCCATTAACCAGTTATGCCGCCGGTTTGATCTTTCCGGCTCACCGCTGGCGCGCCGGATCGAGGAACTCGTGCACTGGCAAATCCTCCCGCCTTATTTTTTGACAGCGGACGAGACGCTGGTCGCATTGCCGCCGCATCAGGCCGCGCCGTCGCCCGATGCCGTGCTGGTGGCCGGTGGCACGGACCTGTTCGTGCAGAAGCCGGACTGGCTGCAGGCGCAGCCGCTGGATTTCCTGCCGGCTTCGGGCGACGGCATTCGTCAAGAGGGCGGGAATTGCGTCATCGAGGCCGCGACGACGATCGAACAGCTCAGAACCTCGCTGCTGTTCCGGCAGTGGTTTCCGTCCGTGGCGCAGGATTTTGAATTGATCTGTTCGGCGCCGGTCCGGGCGCGCGCGACGGTCGGCGGCAATCTGGTCAATGCTTCGCCCATCGCCGATCTGGCGGTGTTTTTTCTGGCTCTGGACGCGCGGCTGGTGATCGCATCGGCCACCCGTCTTCGCACCGTGGCCCTGAAAGATTTTTTTCAAAGCTATAAAAAAATAGATCTTCAGATCGGCGAACAGGTCCGGGAAATCCTGTTCGATATCGCCGCCGCACAGCATTTCAGCTACGAGAAAGTCAGCAAGCGCACGCATCTCGATATCGCCGGCGTCAATTCGGCCCTGAGCATCGAGCAGGCCGACGGGCGCATCGTCAAGGCCCATCTGTCCGCCGGAGGCATCGGGCCGGTGCCGGCTTATCTGGCGGCGACCGGCGCTTATCTAAGGGACAAAACCATCGAGCCTGCCACCATTCTGGAAGCCGTCGAGATCGCCCAGGGCGAAATCACGCCGATCTCCGATATCCGCGGCTCCGCCGAGTACAAGCGATTGCTGCTGCGGCAGCTGATAGTCGCGCATTTTCTCAAGCTTTTTCCCGAGACCATCCGCTGGGAGCAACTGCATGCACGCTAACGACACCGATCTGCACGCGCAGGGCGCCTCCACGTTTATCGACGATATGCCCGAGCCGGCCGGCCTGCTGCACGCCTGTCCGGTCGTATCCGGCATCGCCCACGGCCTGATCGAAAGCATCGATCTGAACGACGCCCTGGCCTGTCCGGGCGTCGTCACGATCTTGCTGGCCAAGGATATTCCAGGCGGCAACAACATCGGCAATGTCGAAGCCGGGGAAGTGCTGCTGGCCGAACAGGAAGTCGTCTACCAAGGCCAGCCGGTCGCCGTGGTCGTGGCCGAATCCGACGCCGTCGCCCGGCAGGCGGCCGGACTGGTGCGCATCTGTTATAAAGAACTGCCGGCCGTGTTCGACGCCCGCACCGCGCACGCGCAGGGCCTTCATATCGCGCCGCCGCGCATTTTCTCGCTCGGCGACGTCGATCAGGCCTGGCGGGATTGCGACGTGATCGTCGAAGGCTCGGCCGCCTCGGGGGCGCAGGAGCATGTGTATCTGGAGACGCAGGTCGCCGTCGTCTATCCGCTGGAGAACGAGGGCCTGAAGGTCTTTTCGGCCACGCAGTCGCCGGGCATGGTGCAGCGCGTCATCGCCCGGGTGCTGGACTGCGCCATGAACCGGGTGGAAGTCGATGTCCTGCGGCTGGGCGGCGCTTTCGGCGGCAAGGAGGAGCAGGCGACCGGCTGGGCGGCCATGGCGGCGCTGGCGGCCGGCCGCCTGCAGAAGCCGGTCAAGGTCAGGCTGAACCGGGGCGAGGATATGCGCTGGACCGGCAAGCGCCATCCTTACGATTCGGACTTCAAAATCGGCCTGGACAAAACCGGCAGAATCCTGGCCTACGAGGTCTGCTTCTACCAGAACGCCGGCGCGGTCGCCGATTTGTCGCTCGCCATCCTGGAGCGGACGCTGTTCCACGCGAGCAACAGCTATTTCATCCCCAACGTGCGCGCCACGGCCATCAGCTGCCGGACCCATCTGCCGCCCAACACCGCTTTCAGGGGCTTCGGCGGTCCGCAGGCGATGTTCGCGCTGGAGGCGGCGATCTTCAAGGCCGCGGCGGCCATGCACGTCGATCCGGCCCACATCCAGCGCTGGAATCTGCTGCAGGAAGGCCAGCCATTCCCTTACGGCATGCCGGCCGAAAACTGCCGGGCGCAACGGTGCTGGCAGCAATTGCACGATCGGTTCGACCTGCCGCGCCGGCAGCAGGCTATCGACAATTTCAACGCCGGCCACAGCCTGGAGAAAAAGGCGCTGGCCCTGATGCCCATCTGCTTCGGCATTTCCTTTACCGCCACCTTTCTGAATCAGGCCAGCGCCCTCGTGCATGTCTATGCGGACGGTTCGGTCAGCGTCAGCTGCGGCGCCGTCGAAATGGGCCAAGGCGTGAAGGAAAAAATCAGGCACGTGGCCGCGCGAACGCTTGGCATCGACAAAGCCCGCATCAAGGTCGAAAGCACCAATACCGCGCGCATCGCCAACATGTCGCCCACGGCCGCCAGCGTCGGCGCCGATCTCAACGGGCAGGCGACCCTGCTGGCCTGCCAGCGGATCCTGCAAGGCCTGAAAACGGTCGCGGCCCGGCTGGCGGGCGGCGAGCCTGAGCAGATCAGCATCGAGCAGGAGCCGGTTTGTCTCGACGGCCGGCCGACGGCAACAGGCTGGAACAAGCTCGTCAGCGAGGCCTATCTGTCCCGCACCCCGCTGTCGGCGCACGCCCATTACGCGACGCCCAAGGTCTTTTTCGACAGAAGCACGGAGCGGGGCAGGCCGTTCGCCTATCACGTCTACGGCTGCGCCGCCGTGGAGGTGGCGATCGACTGCCTGCGCGGCACTTACCGCGTCACCGGCGTCAGCATCGTCCATGACGGCGGCAGAAGCCTTGCGCCTGACATCGACCGGGGGCAGGTGGAAGGCGGCGTCGTGCAGGGACTGGGCTGGATGACCCTGGAGGAAGTCCGGCATGACGGTCAGGGCCGGCTGCTGACCGACAGCCTGACCGCGTATAAAATTCCCGACCTCTATTTCGCGCCGGATATCGCCGTCGAATTTCTGGACGGCGATAATCCGGCCGCCGTCATGCATTCGAAAGCGGTCGGCGAGCCGCCGCTGATGTACGGCATCGGCGGCTATTTTGCGCTGGTCAAGGCGATACGAGCTTTCAACCCGGACTGGCAGCCAGGTTTCAGCGCGCCGATGACGCCGGAAAAGGTATTGCTGGCGCTGTATGAATGCGGCTGCTGACACTGCGCAACAGCTTGTCCGGCGCGCTGGTCTATGCCACGGGCGACAGCATTGCGGCGCTGCTGACGGGCGAATTCCAGGTTGCGCGCCTGATCGGCATGCTGCTGCTGGGCGGTACCTTGTACGCGATCGAAATTCCCGCGTATTTCGCCTGGCTGGAACGGCGCTTCGGCCGGCGCGATTTCGCCGGCCGCATCAAGCGGGCGCTGATGGCTCAGGCGTTCTTCAATCCGCTCTGGATCGCCAGGCATCTTGCGCTGATTCACTGTTTTTCGGGCCGGTTCGCCGAGATCCAGTGGCATCTGCTGAACGTCGGGCTGGCTTCCTTCGTGCGGATCGTGCCGGTCGGCCTCGTGGCCAATTACGTGATTCAGCATTTCATCCCGCTGCGCTGGCGTTTTCCGGCCAGCGCGGTTTTTTCCGCCACGATGGCGGTTTACTACGCATTGAGCGAGAGGTTCTTTGGCTAATCAGGCAATATTCTGGCAGCGGCTCGCGGACGGGCTGGAACGGCACGGATCGGCCGTGCTGATGATCGTGGCCGGCAGCGAGGGCAGTTCGCCCGGCAAGGCCGGCGCGAAAATGGCCGTGTTCGCGGACGGCGAGTGCTTCGGCACCATCGGCGGCGGCGCGGTGGAGCACAGACTGGTCAGAGAGGCGCGCTCGCTGCTGGCGCAAGGCGAATTTCAGCCCTTTTTAAGCCGGCAGCGGCATAATCTGTACGGAGATGAAGGGCAGGCGACCGGCATGCTCTGCGGCGGCGAACAGACCGTCCTGGTGTACGGCTGCCGGTCCGGCGACAGCGCGCTGTGCCGGCAGCTGGCCGGCAAGATGCGCGGCGTGCTGACCCTGTCGCCGGCCGGCATGGCGTTCGATCCTGCGCGCACCCTGACCGGACACTATGCTTTGCAAGCCGGAAGCGAATGGCGCTACGAGGAAAACATCGGTGTCCGCAAACAGGCTTACCTGATCGGCGGCGGGCACGTCAGTCTGGCGCTGTCGAAAATTCTCGCCACGCTCGATTTCGAGATCACCGTCATCGACGAGCGCGACAACCTGGACACGCTGGCGCGCAACAAGGATGCGCATCATAAAACGATCGTGCCGTACCGCGACATAGCCGATGCCATACCGGAAGGCCGTCAGGTGTTCGTGTTGATTATGACGCACAGTCACAAAACCGATGAAAAAGTCGCCGAAAGGCTGGCTGGCAAAAAAGTGCGCTATCTGGGGATACTGGGCAGCCGGAAAAAGCTAGCCCAGCTCAAAGCCAACCTGGGCGCGCGGTTGCCGGCCGAAACCCTGCAGCGCATCCGCGGCCCGATCGGCCTGCCGATCCACAGCCATACGCCGGAAGAAATCGCTATCAGCATCGCGGCCGAGTTGATTCAGCTGGTGAATGACGGTTAGGCTTTGATAATACTGGCGTAGGTGCGAATTCATTTATGCCCTACGGGTACTTGTGCCCTTCAGGGTATTCGCACTCAAAAGCACTGCCGCCTCCTGAAAAGCATCGGGCCGAATTACAACGACAGGCTAGTAGTCAGTCAATTTAATTATGGCGGGTAAATTGTAGGTGCGAATTCATTCGCACTAATCGCACGCTATGAATACTCTGCAAATTTTACTCGTTGGGAACGCATACCGGGCCATACGACGTGCCGTTCTCAAAGCCCGGTATCGGTTCCCACGGAGGACTGTGGGAACCAGAAATAAGTAGATTGACTGACCCAGTCAGTTGCTTAATGCGGCGGCATCGGCCTGAAAAGTCTTGTGCATCCTGAGAAGAATGAACACGCGGAACGCCAACACATTGCCGTCGACCCGCGCAGACAGGGCTTTATCGCGCAGCCAGTTCTTGACGGACTTGGGGAGCAGCGAACTGATGTTCTCCTTTAATGTCGGCTTTCGAGCCTTCGATGCGGGCGTCTCTTCCCTGATCCCGTCAAGAATGTATTTGATAAATTCCGGCCCCAGAAGCTGGGCCGCATAACTGCTGCTGATTTCACTTTTAAGCAGATTAACGAAGGATTTGTTTCGGAGTATGTTTTTGGGGTCGGCATTGGCGTCCCTGGTGGCAAACGGCACACCGGGCCCAATCGTGTTGACGATTTCCCTGAACAGAAACTTGTCTGTTCTCAGCGCATCCGGCATCGTTCTGACAATGCTCAGGATGGCTTTGGACAGCAACGGGTTGATCTGCTCGACATAGGAGAACTTGATATCCGACAACGCGGCAAGAATGGTGGGAATACGGTATGCGTGGTACAGCCTGTCCCGCCATGCGCTGAGGCTTTCGTTGTCGGCTTTTTCAAACTCCGCCGGCAGTTGTTGCGCGGGCAGGCCGAAATCCTCCACAATGTTTTTAAGATTTTCAAAGTCCGTGCATAATGCGCAGCCGACGGACAGTCTCACGGTCAGTTCCGACGATACCTGCGACCACCCGAATCCTTCATCGCCCCGGATCACGCCGGTGATTTTGTCGTCATGAAACTTCCGCCAGATTTCCATCCCATCCATGTAGCCGGAAAGGTGATCGATGCGGCCTTCGCCGCATAGCAGAAACCGGTCGATAATCGTCTCTAGGGGCTCGGGAGACAAGTCGGTATGATGATATTCATGCTGTACGCCCAGTGACTGGGCGAGTTCCCTGGCGATTTTGGCATCGTTGTTGTCTTCGGCCAGAGACGATTCCAATCCCCAGGTTACCGTGCTCAAAGCGTCGGGGATGCCGATCTGCTCCTTGATAAAACATAATATCGCCCGGCTGTCGTAACCGCCGGAAAGAGGCAGCAGCCAACGGTTGAAATCAAGGGATTCAAGTTGCTTGACGGTCTGTCTGATAGTGTCGGCCAATTGTTCCTTGTGCGCCTTGTCCGTACGGCTTGCCTCGGAAAATACAATAGGGTTCTGATTAACCGAGAGTGCCCAGGTCTTTTTGTCGAGCAGCACGGAAGCATCCGCCGGCAGCCGCCTGACGCGTTTGTCCCAGGAAAGCCGCGGCCCCAATGAGCCAGTGGACAGCAGCCAGGGGATGACGCTTTCGTCAAAAACGAACGCCCCTAAAAAAAGAATGATGGCCCGTTGCGACGTCGATGCCACGAAAAGGTCATCGTCCTGGTAATACCAGATAGTCCTGGATCCGGCGCCATCGCTAACGACTTCTATCGCTTCGTCGCTATGTCTGAAAATGGCATAGTTGCCGTCCGGATAGCCGAACCCCGGCGTGCTCCAGTTCGTGTCCGACTGTTCATAAAGGCAGCCCAGCAGCAGGCTAAGGTCGGCTTCATGCAGTGCACTGTTATTCAGCGTGACGGCATAAGCGGTTTTTCCTCTTACGCGGATTTTATGTCCGGAGGCCGGATTCACGTTGTCAGGTGTGAGCGCCTCGCAGATTTTGGCTAACCGGTTTTCAATGGTTTGATTAAAGTCATCATGACGACTATAGGCGTATAAGGCTTTGGACATGCGGAATTCGTTCCCTTGATGATGATGATGATGTTGGTGGCTGGCAATTAAATTTCCGAGTATCTTCCATGGTTTCGGCATTAACGACAACAAGGTCATGGTGAAGTTGTGACCTTATTCCGGTTTGGCCATTTTTTCATCACAGCAAGGGGCGAAGCCGGTCAGTAGTTGTTTGGCCGTTAAGGCGTTTTCCGCATCTTGCCGCAGGCGATGGATCAGTTGGATATCCTGTTGTTCCAACGTTTTAATCGTAATAGTACGGGCATTCGGTCTCAACAACGCATCAAAAATCGCTTCCGCATCGTTAAAATCATTTCTGTTGCCTTGACAGAGGCTTTAACGTGCTAGGCATTGAGCGGCTTGACTTCATGACCCAGCGCCATCAGTTCTCTTGCCTTTATGCCCTATGGGTATAGTAATGCGAACTGCTGCACGCTTCTATATACGGATTACGGGAGCGTCCGTAATCCAAAAAATGTTTGAACCAATTGTGTTGAGCTCGATTCTTTAGTGGGAAGAGTGCCGGCTACACTGTGTAGTTTCAGTGCCGGGTGGCACCTGTTCTAGATGGTTTTCTCCAAACTCTTCGCATGGGGAGCTGAAAAATGAAAGTATTTCACATCATTGCACGACTCTTTTACATGCTCTCGATGCTTGCGATGGCTTTCGCCGCGCCCGCCGCTCCTGCCGAGGTATTCCTTGCCGCGCCCGGCGCCCGTGCCGAGGTATTCCTTCCCGCGCCTAGCGCCCGTGCCGAGGAGCGCTTTGCCGGGTCCACTACCCGTGCCGAGGAGCGCTTTGCCGGGTCCACTACCCGTGCCGAGGAACGCTTTGCCGGGTCCACCATCCCTGCCGAGGGAAATGGGAATCTTGCCGCACCTGCCACTTCCGGGGGGGACTTTGCCGCGCCTACTACCCCTGTCGATGGGAACTTTTACCAATTGAATTATATATCCAATGGGTTCATTCCGAGCAGTTTCCCTCCGCCAGCCAAAACCGACCCCAACCTGGTCAACAGCTGGGGGATTGCGTTCAATCCCTTCGGCTTCGCGTGGGTGGCCAACAATGGCACCGGCGTTTCCACGCTGTATGACGGCTTCGGCAATGCCCAGTCCCTGGTGGTCCAGATTCCATCGCCCGGCAACGACAGTGGCGGAGGAAGTCCAACGGGGATCGTCTATAACGGCTCGCCAGGCTTCATGGTATCAAAGGGCGCGACCTCCGGGACAAGCCGTTTCATCTTCGCTACGGAAGACGGCATAATCGCGGGCTGGGCGCCCGATGTCGATCCGACCCACGCGATCCGCGTCATCGACAACTCGACATCGACCGGCGCGGTGTACAAGGGACTTGCCCTCAGTGCGGGCGGTAGCGGGGGCCTGCTTTATGCCACCGACTTCCGTAACAGGAAAATCGATGTCTTTGACAGTTCGTTCAACCCTGTGATCCTGCCGGAGGGCGCGTTTACGGACCCGGCCGTTCCCTCCGTAGACGCGCCGTTTGGCATACAGGCAATCAACGGCAACATTTATGTTTCCTATGCCAAACAGGACGCCAACCGGCACGACGAGGAGAAAGGCGCGGGACTCGGCTTGGTCAATGTGTTCGATCCCAACGGCGTTTTGCTCAGACGCATCGTGGCTGCCGAGTCAGCATCAAGGCAAATGCTGAACGCGCCCTGGGGGATGGTCTTGGCCCCGGCAGGCTTTGGCAAATTCAGTAACCGCCTTTTGGTAGGCAATTTCGGCGATGGCAAGATCAATGCCTTTGATCTTGCGACTGGAGAGTTTGCCGGCCAGCTCGAGGCTGCCAACGATCTTCCCATTCAGATCGACGGTCTGTGGGGGCTCGCCTTTGGCAACGGCTTCGCGAACCAACCGGTCAACACCCTGTTTTTTACCGCCGGGCCGGGCGATGAGCAGCAAGGGGTCTATGGCCGCCTTGATGTGCAGTGACACCAACATCGGATACAACGACGCAAATTGGGACGATTCCAAGACAGGTGGAAGCCGAATGCCAAAGCATTGCCCAGCAACAGCAATCCGCCGCGGCCAATGCCTATAATCAGGCCTATGCCTCGTGCATGGCGGCTAAAGAGTTTCCGGGCCTGTGAAAAATGGCGGTATCACAGAGGAGTGAGCTTCAGTCCACAATTTGTCACCGAATTGCGAGAAATTGCTGGCCGAAGCCTGTTTTTTGAGTCAAGCCAGTCGCTTGGCTCACGCCAAGGCGCTATCGGTTTTTTCACAAGCTCATACAAAGGCAGCAATAGCATCATGAATAGACTATCTGTCACACTCATTACGATCTTTATCGGCACGATCCTGATCCTCTCGGGCTGCTCCTTGCCCGTCCGGCAACCTGCCGTCCCGCAAGCCTGGTCCGAAAAAGCCGAAGTGGTCGGCCTGCCGGGTGTCCGTTATGAGGTTCGCGCCGAAATGCCGGGGTTCATCCGGGATGCGATGGAAAGCTTCTACCGGGAGCGCACCTACCTGGTCCAGCAGGGCAAGACAGGCACGCCGTCTACGGCCAACTTCCTGGCTCTTTCGGGCGGAGGCGATAACGGCGCCTTCGGCGCGGGCCTCCTGTCCGGCTGGACCGCCGCCGGCGATCGGCCGGATTTCAAGGCCGTCACCGGTATCAGCACCGGCGCCTTGATCGCGCCGTTCGCGTTTCTGGGGCCGAAGTACGACGTCCCCCTCAAAGAGGTCTTCACCCGAAGCGCGCCTAAGGATATTCTGGAGATGCGCTCTTTCCTGGCGGCGGTATTCGACGACGCCCTGGCCGACAACGCGCCGCTGGAACGGCTCCTGAAGAAACATGTGACGGAAGACATGCTGAAGGAGATCGCTCAGGAGGATGCGAAGGGCCGCCTCCTGCTGATAGCCACTACCAACCTGGATGCTCACCAGGCAGTCATCTGGAACATGGGCAAGATCGCTGCCAGCGGCCATCCCCAGTCTCTGGAACTGTTCCGCAAGATCATGCTGGCCTCGGCCGCCATTCCGGGTACTTTTCCCCCGGTGATGATCGACGTGGAAGCGAACGGCCAGCGTTACCAGGAAATGCACGTGGACGGCGGCGCCACGGCCCAGGTGTTTCTTT